>Ga0123352_10003629_pt1 | contig 22418 bp, 20 predicted proteins | sample TergutLab28metaG_FD_89700 | JGI IMG/M metagenome (GOLD analysis project Ga0123352, IMG submission 89700) | Labiotermes labralis P1 segment gut microbial communities from Petit-Saut dam, French Guiana - Lab288 P1 | ecosystem: Host-associated > Arthropoda: Insects > Digestive system > Gut ...
CATCAATACACAGTTTGCCGATGCAAACGTCAACCCGAACGAACTCTCAAACCTTATAACCGCCGCAATGTCTGAGTATATACTGCCAAGCGGTTACACATGGACTTTCACAGGCGCAATGCAGCAAATGGATGAAACGTTCACAAGCCTGCTCTTCGCGCTCCTCATGGCAATATTACTGATATACATGATAATGGCGTTCCAGTTCGAGTCATTCTCATTCCCGTTCATTGTAATGTTCTCGATTCCGATTGCCCTCACAGGCGGAATACTTGGCCTGTTCATCCTCGATAACACCTTTGACATAACATCCTTCCTGGGTCTGATTATGCTCGCGGGTATTGTTACCAACAACGCGATTGTAATCATCGACTATATCAACTTGCTCATACGCGAACGCGGTATGGAAGTATACGATGCGGTAGTACGTGCAGGAACACGAAGGCTGCGTCCTATCCTGATTACCGCAATCACGACAATTTTGGCTCTCACACCTATGCTTGTCTCTAACGCCGACGGCGCGGAGATGATGCGCAGCCTCGCAACCGTAGTTGTATTCGGTCTGGCCTTTTCCACTCTTGTAACAACGCTCTTGATTCCAACAATCTACATGAGCATCGAGAACAGAAAAGCCAAACGAAGATTACGCAAAGAAAGAAAAGCTCAGCGCAAACTCCAAAATACCCCTGTAACAGAAACACCTGTTACAGAATAATATCACTAACCTACAGAAACTGGATTCGTTGCAACGAGTCCAGTTTCTTTTTATTATCATGCCGTTAAACGGACTACCGCCTAGTGCTTTCGCTACGCGAAAGTGGGCTTTGCCCGGTTTGCCAAAGGCAAACCACCACGGGTCGTCCCTACAGCTCCATCCATCAAGTGTAGTTGTAGGGCGGGGGCTTGCTCCCGCCGAAACCAAATTAACCCACGAAAAAAGAAGTGAAGGCTTTCACCCTCACTCCTCTTGAATTTGCAATATTTATCTGATTACTATACCCGTTTCCGGGTCGAACACATGAATCTTTGTGCAATCCAGAGCCAGCTTGACAATATCGCCTACGTTTATACCTTCTATCGGCGGTATCTTTGCAATGAGATTTATATCATTAACGTTGCTGTAGAGGTAAATCTCCGCGCCCATCAGCTCGGCCAGGTCAACATTGGCGTTGAGTGTGACATAGTTGGTATGCTCCATATTAGGCTTTTCAATGCTGATATGCTCTGGCCTGATTCCGATGGTGACATCCTTGCCGACATAATCCGCAAGCTTTTCCATATCCGCACGTTCAGATAATATCGGAATCATTGTGTCGCCAAACTTTGCGGAGTATCCATCGTGTGATTTCTGTACCTGCGCAGTCATAAAGTTCATTTGCGGCGCACCGATGAAACCGGCCACAAATAAGTTTATTGGGTAGCTGTAGAGATTCTGCGGCGTATCAACCTGCTGTATGAAACCGTCCTTCATAACGACAATACGGTCGCCCATTGTCATGGCTTCTATTTGGTCGTGCGTAACGTAGACAAATGTTGTTTCGAGCTGCTTATGCAGCTTGGATATCTCGGTGCGCATCGATGTCCTAAGCTTAGCATCAAGATTTGAGAGAGGCTCATCAAGCAAGAATACCGCAGGATTTCGCACCATCGCGCGTCCAAGGGCTACACGCTGTCTCTGCCCGCCGGACAGTGCCTTTGGCTTACGCTCCAAAAGCTGCTCGATATCGAGGATTTTTGCGGCGGCATGAACCTTCTGCTTGATAACTTCCTTTGATTCACCGCGCAGTTTCAGCCCGAAAGCCATGTTGTTGTATACTGTCATATGCGGGTAGAGTGCATAGTTTTGGAATACCATCGCTATATCTCGGTCTTTCGGAGCAACATCGTTCACAAGCCTGTCACCGATGTAAATTTCGCCGTTGGTTATCTCCTCAAGGCCTGCAATCATTCTGAGCGTTGTAGACTTTCCGCAGCCGGAAGGGCCTACAAGGATGATGAACTCCTTGTCGTCAATCTCAAGATTGAAATCGTGTACCGCCGTTACATTTCCGGGATACACTTTGAATACATGCTGTAAAGATATTTTTGCCATTACTATCCTCCATTATCAAAGCTGTTGACAAATCTCCGGTGTTATGGCTGCTTGCCGATATAAGCGAGTATCCCGCCGTCGACATACAGTATATGCCCGTTTACAAAGTCAGAAGCTTCGGATGCCAAGAACACAACAGGCCCCGCCAAGTCTTCCGGCTTGCCCCAGCGGTTTGCCGGAGTTTTCGCAAGTATGAATTTGTCGAACGGATGCGGCGAGCCATCGGGCTGCTTTTCCCTGAGCGGCGCGGTCTGGCTTGTGGCAATATACCCCGGGCCGATACCGTTGCACTGAATATTGTACTGTCCAAACTCGGAGGCTATGTTCTTGGTAAGCATTTTAAGCCCGCCTTTTGCCGCGGCATAAGCGGAAACCGTTTCGCGTCCAAGCTCACTCATCATCGAGCAGATGTTGATTATCTTTCCGCCGCCCTTTTTAAGCATTGATGGGAGTACGGCCTTGGCTACTATAAACGGCCCTGTCAGGTCAATGTCTACAACTTGGCGGAAGTCTGCCGCGCTCATTTCTGTCATCGGTATGCGCTTGATTATCCCAGCGTTGTTCACAAGAATGTCTATCGCGCCGACTTCACTCTCGATCTGCGCAACCATCTTGGTAATTCCGGCTTCGTCGGTAACATCGCACAGATAGCCGCGTGCTTCGATTCCTGCAGCTTTATAGGCATCTGCGCCGCGCTGAACCGCTTCTTCGCTTATGTCGTTGAATGTGATTTTTGCTCCGGCCTTCGCCAAAGCCTTGGCCATTTCAAATCCTATGCCGTGCGTCGCGCCTGTTACCAGCGCAACCTTGCCGGCTAACGAGAAAAACTCCATAGTCAAGCCTCCTCTATTTCATGTCCGTAACGTTGAGCGTATCCATGTCGGTGAATTCTTGATTTTCTCCGCCCATTGCCCAAATGAAGTTGTAATTGGATGTGCCGCAGCCGCTGTGAATACTCCAGCTCGGGCTGATTACCGCTTCTTCATTCTGCACAACAATATGGCGCGTTTGCGTAGGTTCGCCCATCAGATGGAATACAACACTGTTTTCAGGAAGCTCAAAATAAGTGTATATCTCCATACGTCTCTCGTGAGTGTGAGCAGGCATCGAATTCCAAACACTGCCTTCTTCTAAAATAGTTAAGCCCATCAAAAGCTGAGCCGTTTCAAGCACTTCAGGATGTATGAACTGACAGATTACACGCTTGTTTGATGTTTCTACAGCACCCAGCGGGACTTTCTTCGCGTCCGCAATACTGATGCGCTTTGTCTCGCAAACCTTGTGAGCCGGCGCACTGACCATATAGAATTTTGCAGGGTTGGCTTTGTCCGCACTTTCGAATGTCACTATCTTTGTGCCGCGGGTTATATATAAGCAATCCTTGTAGCCAAGTTCATAACGCACACCATCGGCAGTTACAGTACCTGCGCCGCCAATGTTGAAAATACCCAATTCGCGGCGTTCCAAGAAGAACTTCGTACCGAAACTCGCCCATACGTCCATATCTTTTTCAATCGGCACAACCTCATTTACAGGCATGCATCCCATTGTGACCATACGGTCAACATGGCTGTAAACCGCTACGATTTTGTCGGGTTGGTAAAGCCCTCTCACCAAAAACTCCGCACGAGTTTCTTCTGTGGTATAGCGGCAAAAATCCTTTTGATTAGCAGAATATCTGATATCCAATTCAAACAAATCCTCTCTATTTTTAATTTATAGTTGATAAATTCTTCATTGCCTCGATGTCAATCTTGAAACTTTCCGGCTTTACATGTTCGCGCAGAGCCGGTATATCAGGCCTGTGTGTCGTAAGCCATTTGAAAATCGGCAGGTAGCGTATGTCGCCTGCGCCAATGTTTCGCCATATTTTTTCACTGCCGGTAAGTACGATGTCTTTTACATGCAAAGCTGCTATGTCCGCCCCGACGACTTCAAGAAAGTTGCCGAAGAGCTGTTCTTGGTTGTTAATGTCGTACTGTGTGAGAATCAAATTTACAGGGTCGAATATGACTTTTAACCGTTTGGAGTTCACTTCGTCAAGCAGCCTTCTTGTAAGTTCGGCTGAATTCAACGTATGGTCTACAACCGTTTCTATACCGATATCTACCCCAAGCTTTTCAGCGCGCTCTGCCATCCGGAGTACACTGTCTTTCAGGTTTTGATACGCCGATTCGCGCTCAGAACCCAAATCCGGCAGGAAGTTAGTAGTCTCAGTGCCTACAAGGTTTACGCCAAGTATTTTAGCATGCTCAAGGCCGCCCAGAAACTTATCGACCTCATTCAGACGCGCTTGCTTGTCGGGAAGACCAATCTCTACGTAACAGCCTAACACCCCGATATCTACAGCGTTATCATCAAAGCCTCGGCGTACTTTCTCAAGTAGCGGTGCATCAATATCAGCAAAACTGTTTACACCTGCAACCGCCTTGGTAAGTGCTAATTGTACCGTCTCAAAGCCTGCGTCCTTAATCATCCTTGCAAGTTCATGAGGTTCTCTGCGCCCGAAATCATGCGCCCGCATTCCAATTTTCATTAATCGCAACCCTTCTTCCGCAAAGTTTCGGCAAACGCCATGAGAAACGGAGCGACACCCTTGGCGTCATTGTCAACCTTGGGTTCGGATATGTAGTATTCAAATGTTCCGTCGCGCTCTTTGTAATCGCCCTTGCCTGAGTAAACGCCAAGCCCTGCCACCAGGCATATATCGCTGAGTATCAGGCTATGCTCTGTTTCAACAAGTTTATTGTTAACTACTGAGTCGAACACTTTCTTGCCTAAATCAAAATAGTATTCCGGCAGATACGAAAGCCTTGCGCCTTTCATCAAAACATATGCGAATGCTGAACTCGCGCTGGTTTCTAAGTAGTTGCCTTCTCGCCCGCCTTGGTTGGTAACTTGCCAGAGCATTCCGGTAGTATTATCTGCCGCCGCAAGCATACTGTCAACGACTTCACGAAGGTAGCTTATGAGCATTTCTTTTTCGTAAAACTGACGTTCATCGATTTTTTCAGCGGTATCAAGCAGTGCCATAGAGTACCAGCCCAGAGAGCGGCTCCAAAAGTTCTTGCTGAGCCCTGTAGCCGAGTCAGCCCAAAAACACTCCAATGCCTCGTCACGCCCGTGATACAACAACCCCGTCTTTGCGTCGCGCATATGTACGTGTACATTCTGAAATTGCTTGAATATATCACGGATTTTCTCGCTTCTGTTGAAGAGTGTCTCATACTCCGCGTAAAACGGTAATGTCATGTACAAACCATCGAGCCAGACTTGATTCGGATATATCAGCTTGTGCCAAAAGTTGCCCGAACCAGTGCGCGGATGGGATAGCAGTTGATTGTGCAAGGTTTCGATGCCTTTTCGGTACTTCTCCTTGCCTGTGAACCTGTACAGTGTAAAAAGCACCTTGCCGCCGTTTATGAAATCGCTGTTATATGCTTCCTTATTATATCCGAGTATCTGGCCGTTGTCACTAATAAAATAGTCGGTGAAGCTGTCGGCGAAGGTCAGATACTGTTGTTCGCCTGTTGCGTCGTACAAGTCGAGAATCGCTTTGAGCATGCAGCCGTCAATATAATTCCAGCCCGGTTTTATATGCCCCATAAGAACCTCTTGGTTCCACAATGGGCGTTCGGGCGTAGAATTTGCTGTTAAATTGCCGGCCAGAGCAAGTATTTTACTATCCATAGTATTCTTCCTTATCATCAATTACGGTTGTATGCTGCCCGGCAAAGCAGTTGCCTTGCAGTGTTATGCCCTCTGTGTTATACATATACACGCCAAGGTTTTTAATCAGCACTTCATCGTCCATCATTTCAGGGCAGGATGTTTCACGCTCAGGCAAGAACGAAAATGTCGAATTTTCAACTGTTATGCCTCGGATTGGGCTTTCCGGCAGCCCGCTAACGAATATTGCCGCCCCCGAGATATCATGTGCCGCAACATTTGATATGCGGATGTCTCTGACAACAGGCGTTTCATCGCCGACAGGCAATAAATCTTTGCTGCGGACGTATTCGCTGTGGCCGTCGGGGTCGCAGTTGTAGAACATGTTCACGGTAAAACAATTAGCGACATTTTCCATTCGTACATTCGTAAAGCTTATACCCTCAACTACAGAAGTGTCTCCCCTGCCCCTGCGTGTTTTCACCCGCAAGCCGCGGTCTGTGCCTCTAAACAGGCATTGCGTAACTTCGATGCCTTTTGCGCCGCATGAAATTTCCGAACCTATAACCACACCGCCATGCCCCTGCTCCATGAGGCAGTTGCGAACCACAATGTTTTGGCTCGGCTTGTAGTGATAACGGCTCATGTAGAACTTTCCGGATTTGATTGCGATACAGTCATCCCCAACATGGAAACGGCAGCCTACGATTGCTACCTCGCTGCAACTGTCAGGGTTTAGGCCGTCTGTGTTTGGTGAATTCGGGTCGCTCTCTATATTCAAACAGTAAAATCTGAGGTTTTCGCTATAATACGGATGAAGATTCCAAGCCGCACTGTTCCTGCTTGTAATCCCCGCAACCGTGATGTCACTGCAATGTGCTAAGAATAAGTTTCTCGGACGCCACGCCGCTTTCTTGACCTTTGGCTCGCGCCAGAAGTCGCCAGCGTCTCCGTTCCCGTTGATAATTCCTGCGCCGTAAATGCGGACATCGTAAACTTCACAGCCATAGATTACGCTTGCGTAGCAATCCAGCGGGTTGCCCTCCCACGTTGCATTGTTTACGGCCTTTGTATGGTCGTAGTTCTTTTGATAGCCCTTGATGACGGCAAGCTGCGCTCTGTCCGTAGTTTGGCGGATTTCCGCGCCGTCTTCCAAGTAAATGTCAACACCGCTTTTGAGAAACACACTGCTGACCATGTAGACACCTTTTTTAAAGCGCACAACCGAACCGGCTGTTGCGGTATATATTGCCGCGTTGATTGCCATGGTATCGTCGTAGCAGCCATCGCCTTTCGCGCCGTATTCTCGGACATCTGCAACATATCTCGATTTCTCTGTTTGATACGTAAAGCAAAGATTGATGCTTGAGCTTTTTAGCTCGATCCTATAGCTCGTGTTTGGCGTAAGCCCAAAGATGGCTGCTGTATTTTCCTGTCTGCACGAATGCAGCTTGTTGTCAATATAAATTTCGTAGGGTTCGTCAAGCTGATAAACGCTTTCATTGATTAGTTCCATTGCAAAACCGAAGGGCGTATTCAACAAAATTTTATACATCGTTACTGCCCCCTTGCTTTTGTGTTTTGCTCTTCCATACAACCTTGGTTTCGGTCGAAATTTCGTGCCAGCCCGGTTTCCCCCACAGAACCGGCAAGCATATGAAAAAACATGTGAAGAGTTTCAAAAAAACCTCTCGTTGAACCAGTATCGATACAGTAAGAGGTCTATGCCGGTCTGTCGTCACAATTTCCAGCCGAAAAAACGCCTTGCCTACTGATTGGTTGACCCTCATAAACGGGTATTGCATGCTGAAAATAAGCAGTACCACGGCAATCATCATCAAAACCGCAATTAACATTGGGTCAAGGCCGACATTATAAAGCACAGGAGATATTATCAAGAAAGAACCTATCAGTATCGCAAAACCTGCGAATAAATCTACAAGTTGTGCCAACATCCGCGCGATTAGCATCATGATAACACCTCCTGTCAATATTTGTGGGCGACTACACAGGGTCGCCCCTACATCGCATGGAGCGTAGGCTCCTTTTCCAAAGGAGCTGTCAGGCGCAAGCCTGACTGAGGATTACAAGGGCGAACACTGTTCGCCCTTACTCCTTGCCGCCTGACGATGTCACGCTCTCTACAAAGAACTTACTGCAAGTGAAGAATATCGCCAAGGTTGGGATAAGAGCCATAAATGCCGCGGCGAATATCCGCCCGAACTGAGTCACTTCGTAGTCGGACAGTAGCCCGCGAAGAGCCAGAGCCAGAACACGGTTCTCGGGAGAAGTCAAGAAAATCAGCGGCCCTTGGAAGTCGTTCATGCCCCACATGAAGGTCAGAAGCCCAACAGTGATGATTATCGGCCTAAGTGACGGTACAAGTATGTATATCAGCGTACGTATCGGCCCGCAGCCGTCGATTTGTGCCGCTTCATCAAGCTCGCGCGGGATAGTCCTCATGAACTGAATTATCATGAACACGAAGAATGAGCCAACAGCGAAGAAATCCTGAATATACAAGGCCAAGAAGGTATCGATAAGGCCAAGGTCACGATAAAGCATGAATATGGGAATCCTAAACGCTATCTCAGGCATAAGGAGCGTAATAATCACCGTAGTGAATACAATCTTCTTGCCGGGAAAGCTAAAACGCGCAATGGCATACGCCGTCAGAGTACAGGACAAAACAGTTCCTATAACCCTCGGGATTAAGAATCGCAGCGTATTCATATAGTAGAACGCCATAGTATTGCGGGATGAAAGCTGCCATGCGGCCGGAAAAAATTCCAAAGTACCTCGCCCCGGGGGCGGAAAAATAGCAAGATTTCCAAAAATATCGATGTTATGCTTAAATGATGAGCCAATCATCCAAAACAAAGGGTACGATAAAATAAGGCCCACAGCTATCAAAATAGCATAACGCACTAACGCGTTTAAGGTTGATTTGTTAATAGTCATCTGATGGCTGCCTCCTTAGTCGTTATAGTGAACCCAATATTTTGATGAAAAGAACAGGATTAACGTCAACACACCTATCGCAACCAAGAATAACCATGTCATAGCAGAGGCTACCCCAAAATCGAACCGCCGGAAGGCGTATTCATAAATCAGAATATTTAGGAAGTCGGTTGCTTGGTTAGGGCCGCGGTTGGTGATCAAGTACGCCGAATTAAACTCCTGAAAATGCCTTAAAAGTACGTTAACCGTATTGAACAAAATAACAGGAGTTATTATCGGCAGAGTGATTGATATAAACTGCCTAATTTTACCTGCTCCGTCAATAGATGCGGCCTCGTACAAACTCCTTGACACATTTTGCAACGCAGCCAAGAAAATAAGCATTACCGAGCCAAATTGCCACGCCGATAAGAATATCAAGGTGAAAGGAGCAAAAGTCTCAGACCTGAGCCACGATACAGGCTCAATACCAAGCATAGCCCCGATCGTAGTACTTCCGATTGCGGCTAAAATCGTATTAATCGGCCCGTTAGAACCAAAGAGCTGTATCCATACAAGCGATACTGCTACGTTCCCCCCAAGAATGGAGGGAACGTAGTACATCGTCCTGAAAAGATTTACACCTTTAAGCTTGAAGTTCAGTATAAACGCAACTATCAAAGCTGACGCCAAAACCATAGGCGTTCCGAAGAAAACATATGTTAGTGTAGCATTTACCGACCTCCAAAACGGAGGGAAGTTAAACAACAGCATACGGTAGTTGTCAAGGCCTACAAACCCGCGGTCGCCCATAATTGGGTGGAAATCGCGCAGGCTGTACCAAAACGACATAACTATTGGATAAATCCTGAACATTGCCATCCCGATAAACCACGGAATAAGCATTATAAACGGTGCCAACGCAATCTTACGTCGTTTCTTCAGGGCTTGGAGCATGGAACCTCTCACCTACCTCATATTGTCAAGAGCTGCTTGTTGTTCGTTTACGAATCTTTCCGCTGCCACTCTTGCATCAATGCTGCCGGTTCTGAAAGCTTCGATGATAGCTTGGCGTGGGTTTCTCATGTTAGGATCTTCGAAGAGCGGACACATAGTACCCGGGTTCGCAAGCAGAAGCTCAAGACCTTCAAGCTGCAGGCCAAAGATTTGCCCGTCGCGCTCAGCTATATACACAGCAGTTCTTGAAGCAGGGATACCAAGCTGGTGAGCGATAGTCACAAGTGCTTCTTCGTCAGTGAACAAGAAGTTAAGTACATGAGCCGCAACTTCCGGATGGTCAGAGTTTTGAGAGATTGCGTATGCCAGCGATGGTCTTTGCATAATTGCCTGACCGCCGCCCGGAGACATAGCAGGAAGGAGAGCTACGCCGAGGCCTTCAAGGTTGTTTTCTTGGAAGTTTCCGCCGGCGAGGAATATATTACTTACCCACTCGAATACAGAACCGCCGCGGCCTTGCATCCAAACCGGGTTAGTAGCATCGAGCGGAGGCTCTTGCTGTTCAAAAGTCGGGATTGTATTAGTTTGAATCATGCGGCCGAACAGGTCGAACACAGCTTCAACTTCCTCTACAGTGTGGAGCATTACGCCGTTTTCTTCAAGGTTTCTGCCTGTCTCATTATAGAGCAGCGTCAGAAGGATTATATCAAGACTTTGCCAATCAAGCGGGAAGAAAGCATATTCATTATGGCCTTGGTCAAGCGGTGTGTTTCCGGCAGCTTGAGCTACTTGCGCACCAAAGTCAATCAGTTCGTCGAAAGTAGCCGGGAACTCGGTAAGGCCGAATCTCTCAAGCATTTCTTTGCTGTAGATGATTACACGGCCGGTAACACCATGAGGCACGCCTGCAAGTTGCCCGTCTGCCGTAGTCATGAACTCGAGCAGTTCCGGAGACCATTCGGTAAGGTCTAAGATATGGCCTACAGTGTTGAGGTCCAAGAATACATTCTCACCCGAGCCGAAAGCATGCGCCCAAGCATAGTTGATTTGCATGATGTCAGGCTCTGCGCGGCCGGCAAGTTGAAGAATCATTGCGTCCATCCAGCCTGAGAATGCGCCGAACTCAGGTTCGATAGTGATGTGCGGATATCTGTCCATGTAGATATCAAGAGCTGCCATTATTGCCTCGTGGCGAGGGTCACTTCCCCACCAAGAAATTCTGATAGTAGCAGGTTGACCGTAATTCGGAACAAAGCCTTCGTCTGCAACAGGCTCTGCCGGCGCAGGGGTCGCAGCAGGTGCCGGTGCGGGCGTCGGTGTCGGAGCCGCTGTCGGTGCAGGTGATGCGCACGCGCCTAAAAATACCGTGGCTGCAAGTATAACACTTACGATTGAAACTATTTTACCTTTTTTCATGTTAGTACCTCCTGTTAAATTATTGTTGTGAAAATATATTTGTTATGTACTACTTACACTGTATGGTTTTGCCATGTAAGGCTATGTCCTCCTTTCTTGTTTGCAAGATAATCTAACTTGGCCTTATATCAGAGCTGTAGCAAAATAGCTTTCAGATGTCGTTCTGAGCGCTTACTTCGTTACATCTCTATTTCAAGGCTCAAGAATCAATCATGCTGCACAAAATACCCGCGATACTCGCCTTCGATTTTTTCTGAAAGTACGCGAATATTACCGTGCAGATGATCAAACACACAAGCTTTCAATTCTTGTTTGTCTTTGTTCTTTAGGGCTGCTACAATTCGCTTATGTTCCGCATGAAGTTCTTTATAGCGAGCCGTTACCATGGTGTCGAGCATCCTAAAGCGAGAGTAATATACTTGGCAATCTTGGATAACCTCCCACATGTTCTCGCGCCCTGCTTCCTCAAAAAAACAGCGATGAAACGCACTGTCAACCTCATAAAAACTGTTGGGGTTCACATTTTCCGAGTTGATAAGGTGCATTTGCTGTTCCAAATTATCTTCCAACTTCTCTACGACCTGTCCAACAAGATTCTCGTCAATTATGGTCTTGAGCATATCAAGTTCAAGCACCGTACGCATATAGATAATATCTTTTATGTACTTCATGTCAAGCAATGTGACATAACTGCCCTTTTGCGGCACAATTTCTATGTACTTTTCACATTTCAAACGCAAGAAGGCACTTTTTATAGGCGTCCGAGAAACATTGTAAAGACCGGCTATCTCATTCTCACTGATTACCTGCCCGGGCTTCAGTTTTAATGTAAGTATGCTGTCCTTGAGTTCTTGATAAACATCCAAACCACTCATATAATTCAGATAATTTTGGGGTATGCTCACTATGTTGTCTTCCTTTCCGGCAAATTCAGCAATTGTATATTAACGCATTGGTATACTGGTATACAAGTACACCTGTAATGCTACGAGTATATTACTTTTATGTAACAAAGGCAATAGCTTTATCGAAAGATTGTTAATTCCATTACAATGTCTAATAGCTGTTCTGTCACATTGTGCAAAAAATACAAAATTCAAAAAAAATCCGACTTGCATTTGAAGCAAAAATATCAAAGCATACTCTATCTAAAACTTGAAAATTTTACACCTGCTTTACTTTTACACTGTTACATTGTTGCAGCAAACTTTTGCAATGGTTTGAAGTTTTGCAGTGAACTAACTATAAAAATCCCGGACAGAAACTTCGTTCGGGATTTTTTGTTGTGCCGACTAAAAAAATGGCTATGCCGTTTTTCCGGTAAATCATGCGTTCTATGGGAGGTAAGTTAATTAGAAGCTGTGAATTGCATTGTGTGTAAAGCTTGCGATAGCGCAAAGCGGAATTTCGGTGATTGAGCCGAGCCAATTGTTGCCGCAGCCATTGAAACCTTGTACAAACCCACCTGCGAATCCACCAAAAGTATTGTTGAATGGGCCTGTGCAGCTTGACCCAAGCGGACACGCAGGCGGCGCGCCAATTGCTGTAATAAGCTTCACCCTTCCGCCGCATACGGCTGCAAGTGTTCCTGTGAATCCCGAACCCGACAGTCCGCCGCTGGTTGTGAAAATAGTAACCGTTTGGCCAATATGGCGGCAAAGGCTTTCCATTAAAATTTCCTCAGGCATATTTCTTCCTCCTCTCATGCTTGATATAGTACATACTATGACACTTCGTCCACTTTTGTTACAGACGTTGCACCCAGAGCGTCTACGTCTGTCGCTGTTATTGGCGCAAGGTAAATGCCGATTAGGTGACTCAAATCATCTACTACTCTGAATGAAATTATAGAGTTTTTCCACCACACTGCACCGCCCGAATGCAGACCATAAAAAAAACCTCTTAACAGTTCGCCAAGCGGCAAACTTACAAGAGGTCTTTGTTTGTATATGATGTTACTGCTGCCCAACGAAGTAGCGGTCGTTGAACTCCTGGAACTTCATCGAAATTTCGCGATAGTGACGCTTATCGGTCGCGTTACCATTCAATGCCGACATGATTACAAGCCCATACGGCGAAGGCGAGTATACAATTGCAATATCGTGCAGGCCGCCGACAGCCCAACCCGACTTGCTTGCTACCGGATGGTCTGAAACAATGAACGGATACCTATTGTTGAATAAGTGCTGTTGGAAATTCTCGCTGTATCTGCCGCCCGACTCTATGTATCTGTGCATTTCGCGCACGAAGATGCCTGTGTCACGCGCTGTCATATGCGAGTATGTAACGTTGTGAACGAGATTCGGGTCTGCGCCGACTTCTTCAACCCAATTGCGGAAACCCTCTACACCGTGTATCCGTCTGACAAGCATCCTAAATGCTATGTTGTCGCTGATGGTTAGTGCAAGCCCCAAAAGTTCACCTTGCGTAAACTGTGAGCCAACCGGCATGCGCTGAATAGAGCCGCTGCCGCCCCACATATCGCCGCTTGTGAAAGTATGTACGCTGTTAAGATCGGTGTATCCCGCTTCAGCCAGCAGATATACCCATAGAGCGTATGGTGCCTTTATGGCACTCGCACCGAAGAATACTCTGTCGGGGCTGTACATGTATACGAAACCTGTTTCGAAATTCTCGTAAAATACTGAGATTGTGCCTCGGAACTGCGCCATGAAAGTATCCAGCTCGGCAGTCGACGGTGTAAAGTCGAGATTTACCCATTTAGGGCCAAGCCATGTGTCTACCTGTATCCAGTCGCCTTCTTGATAAAGCACGTTCACAAGCTGCGGCGGGATAAGGTCGATATAGTCTGCCGTTGTACCTTCTGCGGATACTTCCTCGAACAGCCCCATAACTCTGTCAAGCAGCCGCATGTTGTTATACAGATGCGCCCAGACCGCGCCATCGGCTGTTTCGATAAGAGCCCAGCCATCATCGCGTTCTTCAAGAACCGTAACATATTGCGGATTAAAGCTTGTGAGGCGTTTCGAATGGAAGCTCGGCTCATCATATACATTAAACATCCACGGGATATTGCGACGAACCGCCGTATCTTCCTCCTGGCTCTCACTCTGTTCAGATGTCTGCGCCGGTGATGCGGGCGAAAAAGCTCCTGCAATCACAGCCTCCGCAGTTTCGCGCCCGGGAATGTTCCAATTTAAGTTAAACCCAAATACCGTGCTTACCGTAAACACATTGCTTACAATAATTATGGCGCATAGCATCATAATAAACATAGCATAAAAAATCCTGCCAAACACTACGCAACTCCTCCTAATCTACATAATTGCGTATAACTATCCAATTTACGCCATTATACGACTTTCATCGAGCAAGTGTCAAGTAAAATCTAATCCTCAGCCGGCTTCGCCGCCAGCCCCTTTGGAAAAGGAGCCTGCACAGTATGGGTTGTAGGGGCGCACACTGGGCAACCCGCGTAACATCAATAGTTGCAATCCCAGCCCATTGATGATATATTATTATGCAATGAAACAAAATATGGTTCAGCTTCATATATCATACAAAATTCAGATATGAAAGGGGTTATTGTACTTATGAAATTGTCTGCTAAGCGTACGGACGAACTTAATGCGCTATGCAATAAGTTCAGAATCGACGTAATTACGCAACTGCATAAAATCCAAACGGGGCATCCGGGAGGCTCGCTTTCAGTATGCGAGATACTCACCGCGCTATACTTCGAGAAAGCCAAAACCGATGGAGCAAACCCGCTTGACAGTAATAGAGATCGCATCATCCTAAGCAAGGGGCATGCCGCACCAATGCTCTACCGCATTCTGGCGGAAAAAGGCTACTTCCCGCTTACCGACTTTGCTCATCTGCGCCAATTCGGTTCACATTTACAAGGGCATCCGTCCAACCATGATACGCCCGGCATCGAGATTCCCACCGGCCCGCTTGGGCTTGGGCTTGGAGTCGGCGTCGGCAAGGCTGTGGCACTCAAGCTTGACAACAATCCTGCCCACGTCTACGTCATAATGGGCGACGGCGAACTTAATGAAGGCACTGTATGGGAATCAGCAATGAGCGCGTACAAGTATAAGCTCGACAACCTAACCGTAATTATCGACCGCAACAACGTCCAGCTCGACGGCACAAGTGATGAAATAATGCCGATGGGCGATATAGGCAAGAAGTTCGAGTCATTCGGTTTCAATGTGCTGCACTGCAACGGACACGATATCTCCGCCATTTGCGATAACCTCGACAAAGCAAGAGAATTCAAGGGGTTACCTACTGTAATTGTCGCAGAAACAATAAAGGGCAAGGCTGTTTCGTTCATGGAAGGCAAGAGCGCGTGGCACGGCAGCCCAATCAATGACGATTTATTTGCCCAAGCAATTGAAGAACTTGGAGGTGCGCTATAATGCCTAAAACAATCCGCGAAGCATACGGCGAGGCTTTAGTTAAGTACGGCAAGAACGACAACCGCATAGTAGTGCTTGACGCAGACCTCGCAGGCTCTACAAAATCGAGCATTTTCGCAAAAGCCTACCCCGAGCGTTTCTTCAACGTGGGCATCGCCGAAGCAAACATGGTTGCAATGGCGGCAGGAATGGCCACCGAGGGCAAAATCCCTTTTGTCAACACATTTGCCGTGTTTTTGACTACTATGGGCGTGCTTGGTGCGCGAACCTTAGCCGGATACGGCGGCGCACCTGTTAAGTTTATGGGAGCGTACGGCGGAATGTCCGACGCTTACGACGGCGCAACCCACCACGCAATCGAAGATATCGCTATAATGCGGGCATTGCCTGAGTTTGAGGTGTTGGTTGCCTCGGACGCAACAATTACCGACTGGATGGTACGCGCAGCAATCGACAGCGGCAAACCTATGTATATCCGCCTTTCGCGCGGCTCTATGCCCGACCTATACAAACCCGATGAAAAATTTGAAGTCGGCAAAGGCAAGATAATACACGAAGGCGCAAAGAATGATGTCACAATCATTGCATGCGGCATTATGAGCGGATTCTCTGTCGAGGCGGCGCAAAGGCTTGAGCAAGAGGGCTTGTCTGTGCGTGTTGTAGATATGTACAGCATAAAGCCGATTGACGGCGAGCTAATCGCGAAATGCGCAAGTGATACCAAGCTGATTATCACCGCCGAGGAACACAACATCTACGGCGGGCTGGGCAGTGCTGTTGCTGAAGTTTTAGCAAAACTGCCGAACGCCGCTCCTATGGACATGGTAGGCATTAACGACTGCTACACACAAACAGGCAGCTATGATGCACTGCTCCACCACTACGGCGTTGATACCGACGGCATAGTCAAAAAAGTTAAAGAATGTTATGCAAAGCTTAGCTCCTAAAAGAACTTGGGACGTTTTGCTGATTGGCGGGGCTTCTGCTTCGGGAAAGACCGCCCTCAGCCTCCCTCTTTCGCGGCTATATCAAGTTGACCTTGTTAGAGTTGATGATTTTCAGGTATTGCTTGAAGCACTGACAACGCCCGAAAGCCACCCTCCGCTGCATTATTGGAAGACACACCCAAACCGGTGTAATGAAAGTGTAACCGCCTCTGTTAAGCGGCTTATTGATGTTGGCTGCATGCTTACACCCGGCCTTGCAGCAGTGATTGACGACCATCTCGCAGAGGATATCCCCATGATTCTCGAAGGTGACTTTATCCTCCCTGAGCTTGCAGCATCATTCACGAGCAAGAACCCGCGAGTAAAAGCAATCTTCATGCACGAACCCTCAAGAGAGCAGATTTTGCAAAACTACTTCACACGCGAGGCAAGCCTGCAAGAGTTCCGCGCAGATGTCAGCCATGCGTACGGTAATTGGCTGGTTAAAGAATGTTCAAAATTGGGTATACCGATTGTTGAATCACGCCCATGGGATACTCTCATCGAAAGAGTGGTTATATGCTGAGTCGGATAAAATGTTTTGCATTGCTCTTTGTCGCGCTGTTCTTGCTTGCTTCTTGCGATGCCACCGATATTGCGGAAGAATCCGCCACAGATGAATGTGAATACACTGCAGATAAACCGCTTATTGATGAGCCAATTATCAACGAACAATTATGGCTCGACCGTTTCACACGCGGAGAAGTGTGGCAGATGGTACTCGATGCCGACGACATGATTACGCGCGTTTTAGGTGCGCCCGTAGACTTACACGGCCCCGACAGCCTTTTGATTGGCAGGCGTTATATAATCGCTTCCGGCACTGCTAATATACCCATTTGGGATAGAGTCATCACTCAAGAAGCAGATATATTTTTCCTGCCCACCACAGTCGATAACGACATCGCTTTATGGCTTGTAGCTTATGATATTGATGTTCATACAGGATTAGAGAGGAATCAACTAACTGCACACTTCAACCCAGAATCCTTTTTTGACAAAGATGAAGATACCATAACCGTACGCTTTACCCGTGCATATGACGATGGCCGCCCTGTTTTCTATCATGTCGAAGAAAATCTTTCGCGAGATGTAACTATCGATGAAATAAACCGGCTCATGCGTTTGCACACCGGGCAGCAAGTAATGGATATTTGGTTCTGCCGCGATGTTTGCCACCGATGGAGATACACCTGCCTCAACCCTAACAAGCTCTATATCAACATTTATCCTGTGGATTTTGTCTTCTTTGATTGGGGTTCTACAGGGAGCTATATGCGGGGACGCCAACTAATAGATACCTTCCTCGGTTTTCCTGGCGCAGAGGAAATTGAAGTATTGGTAAACGGCAGTGCCGGAGCAGCTACCAGCCATTTTTGTTTCGGGCAGATATTCCGCCGTGATTGGTCAGTCCAAGATTATTAAACAACATATTCAGAGGTTGTTGCAATCGCTTTATGCGGTTTTGCAACAGCCTTTTTTGCTTGTTATTAATCCTCAGTCAGCCTGCGGCTGCCAGCTCCTTTGGAAAAGGAGCCTGCGCAACATGCATTGTAGGGGCGACCCTATGTGGTCGCCCGATAATACTGCGCCGGCAAATTTATGAAATGATTGTTATTGTGGTAATCAATCAAGTTAATTTTGCGGACTAAATCTTTTCCTTGAGTCGATGCTTTACGCAGATGCAACTCGCCTGCTACGGTGAATTCTTCACCGATGTGCCACTGCTCATCCTGCCGCTGGTCTGACATGTCTCCGTTTGCGTCGAACTCCATAACGTAGTACCTTATGGCGAGTTTGTCGCCCTGTTTTATCTTGACGAGTTTCTTATCTACTGTGTTGAACGCACCGCTCATTGTCGGTACAGCCCCTACAATCCTCCAGCATCCGCTTGGTGCGTTTCGCAGTACAATGATGTTTGCATCATCGCCGTTATGCACGACCGGGATAGTTCGCCTGACTGAATGCGCGCTGTCGCAGTATAAGCACGCAAGCCTGCCATTGAGTGTAAATATTTCTTCATCATAAGACAGCGAATAGTCACGGTTTAAGCGAACGTTTGCGGTCTCGCCTACTTGTATATATGCGCTACCTTGCGGTGATAGCCTCTGCCACGTAGTCAGCTTAATTTGCGCGGCCTCTGCCACTTCTTCGGGAGACAGCCTAAACTTCTCGTTATCCTCACGCACTTCGCCGGATGTGCGGTTGCGCCAAATTCGCGGCTTTTTCAGTTCATGCGAGAAGCTCATTATATAACTTGAGTAGTTCGGCAGCACATTCGTTGCGGCATAGGTCTGCAAGTTTTCGTCAAGTCCTTCCTTGTTGAAATATGGATAGTATACCGACAGTCCGCCCAAGTTGTATTCGCTGCTTTCATACTTAATAACAACAGCGTCACCGAGGCTTGCGTACAATTCTGAGACAATTTCCTGCCCTACGGTATTTCCCAGCTTTCGAGCCATTTCCATGATGTCGACCATGTCACTCTCACCGTCCTCGCCGCCGCTGCCAAAATTGCGCGTACGCCTGCGCGCCTGCGAAATGCGTTTGAACTCTCCTGAATCCAGCGCGTCACCCGAGGCAGCTGCAAAACGTTCAAACGAAGCGGCAAGCGCGTCCATCTTCGATAAATCCATCAGCGACATTGTGATGAATCCCGCTACATCAGAGCCTTTGTAAAAATCGGCATACCTGCTGATAACATACGCACCTATCTCTCTTCCCGTGCTGTTTCGCTTGATATCGCCAAGAAACGTATAATCCCAGCCTTGTTCCGGCTCTACCTCCTCGGACGCAATGAGGTATCTTGCGTAATCCTTCGCAATCTTCGCCATTTCAATCGTGGCCATAAGGCATGTGTCGAACCCCAGGAATTCCAGCTTGTCCTCATCCAGTCCGCTCATCTTTAAAGCCAAACCTATATCGCCGATTTTCATCATAGCAATGTCGGGGTATGCCTCGTAGCGTTCGTCCGCGCCGTAACCGACAACCGCTCCACCTCCATGATTCCAGAGAATCAGTCCGCTGCGTTCGCTTGGGAAATACTGCTGTGCAAACCGCACGAAACCCGCAAGCATCCGTGGGTCACCTGTCGAGCCTTGCCCAACATCCGCAAGCCTTACCAACTCGCCACCTTGCAGCCGGAAGATTGTGTTCTCACCGTTGGGTATATCTTCCCGCCACCAATACTCGCTGCCGCCTGTGAACAGCACAACGTTCATAAGGCTTTCGTCGTACCGTGAATTTATCATTTCGAGTATATCCTCCGTTCCCGCGCCGTACCGGCTTTCCAAGTCCGACCCGTTCATGTACACCATTATCGTGAATGGCTTTTTTGGCTGCGGTGAAATACGGCTAAGTCTTGTAAAATCATGTGGTTGCGTCATGTCTTCGCGTGCTGAAAATTGCGTACTGCGCGTTGTTGTTTGTTCTGAGCTTACTGTGTTATCGCCCCGTGAAAAACAACTCGTAAGTAACACTGCACAAAGCATCACCACTGTAATTGTGAACAATCTATAAACTTTTCTCAACATGGCTTTACTCCCTGTTTGTTATAGTATATAATTTAAAGCGTGTCTAATAAACTTTAGTATTCCCTCGAATTTTGGTGAAATACATTTGATGAACGCGCAAATTTTGTCAACTCTAAGAAAACATAATATGCTTACATATGGCGATGGCGTTATCCTCGGACTTTCAGGCGGGGCTGATTCTATGTGCTTGTTGCATATGCTGCTTGAGCTTAGAGAAACCCATGGGCTGACAATTGTATGCGTGCATGTGAACCATGGCATTCGCAAAGCAGCCGATACTGACGAGGCTTTCGTAAAATCAAGCTGCGATACTCTTAGCATTGAACTCAGGACGTATCGCGTAGATGCCAAATCCCATTCTGCCAAAAACAAGCAGAGCATAGAAGCCGCCGCGCGTGAATTGCGCTATCAATGTTTCGAAGATGCCCGGCAGTATTTCAGCCAAACATATGACGGTAAGAACTTTAAAATAGCCACGGCGCACAACCTCAACGACGTTTCTGAGACAGTACTCATGAACTTTTTGCGCGGCTCAGGGCTGCAAGGGCTTTCGGGGATTCCGCCGGTTCGCGGAAACATCATCCGCCCGCTGATTGACACCGGTCGAGCCGATATCGAACACTACTGCGCCGAACATGGAGTCGCATTCGTAACCGACGAGACTAATCTGCAAAACGATTACACCCGCAACAAACTGCGAAATGAACTCATCCCATACATCGAGCGCGAATTCAACGAAAATATCGTCAGCACACTCGCACGAAATTCGGCGTTAATAGCCGCCGATGAAAACTTTCTCGGCAAAACCGCTCAAACCGCACTGGACAGTTGCTTGAAGTATTGCGGCGGCAGCACTGTAACACTTGATATTCCTACGCTGCATACATTTCACAATGCTGTCGTTCGCCGTGTTCTGCGCCTTGCGCTGGAGCAGCTTCTAGGCAACCTGCATGACATCTCCTACTCACACATAGAATCCGCACTTGAGATATCTCACGGGCAAACCGGGAAATCGGCAAATCTCGCAGCAAACATAGTTGCCGAAAAATCGTATACAAGTTTAGAGCTAAAATTCTGCGATACTCCTGCCCCGCAAGGTTTCGCCTACGAGCTTGAACTTGGAAAACCTATATACATCGCAGAAATCAAAAAACATGTGCTGGTATCTAAGCACAAACCGCAAGACCTGCCACATGGCGCATCTTGCAAAGCGTTTATCATGACTGCACCGCTCATGCTACGCACCAGGCAAAATGGCGACAAAATATACCTCAAACGCATAGACGGCACAACAAAACTCAAAGACTACTTCATCAACAAGAAAATCCCGCGCGAAGAGCGTGAAAAAACTGCACTTATCGCCCACGGTTCAGACATTTTATGGGTGGTGAATCTGTACGACCTGACATCCGACAAATATACGCCGCCGGCCGGCGAAATACACAACACAATTTATGTGACTATATGGGGGAAAACTAATGAAACAAGAGATTGTAACACCAATGATAACCAGCGAGGAAATTGATAAACGCATCACCGCACTAGCTCGCGAAATAGAGGCCACACTACCCGAAGGCGAAACCTTAACGGTAGTCTGTACGCTTAAAGGCGCGGTTGTGTTCTTTGTAGACCTTGTGAAGAAGTTCAGCATTCCGGTAAAAATGGATTTTCTTGAAGCATCAAGCTATGGCGACAAAACCGTAACCAGCGGCACCGTGAAAATCAACAAAGACCTTACAAATACAATAAATGGTGAGCATGTACTGCTTGTCGAGGATATCGTCGACACAGGCACAACTCTTAAACAGCTTATCCAGCACCTTGAGCGTCAAAAACCCGCAAGTCTCAAGGTTTGCACACTTCTCGACAAACCTTCACGCCGAACAGTCCCAAACCTGCAGCCCGACTATATCGGCTTCGAAATCGAAGATAAGTTCGTAATCGGATACGGGCTTGATTACGCTCAAAGATACCGCAACCTGCCATACATCGCAACCATGCAATTAATTGATGACAAACCTTGCAGTTAATCGCATATAACTGTTGATTTTATACCATTCGTGTGGTAGTATTAACGGTGGTCTTGTTAATTTTGCATTTTTGGAATTACAACATAAAGCAATACACTAAATCGGAAAGTAGGAAACTGATTGAAAAAATATTCTCGTTCACTGACAATTTACTTGATTATCTTCGCGTTCATACTCACAGTTCTGTTTGCGGCACAGATGACAAATCCGCCGATAGAGCCAATTGCATACACTTACGGAGACCTTATCACCGATATCGAACGCGGCGAAGTTTCGCTGATTGAAATCACCCGCGATACCGATGTCTCAAACGCAGGACGCGCACGTGTAGAACTAAGCGGCGACCGCGAGGCTACGCTTGAGATTCCTGTTATGGACGTTTTCATGTCCGCCATCCACGAGATAGC
>Ga0123352_10003630_pt1 | contig 22417 bp, 8 predicted proteins | sample TergutLab28metaG_FD_89700 | JGI IMG/M metagenome (GOLD analysis project Ga0123352, IMG submission 89700) | Labiotermes labralis P1 segment gut microbial communities from Petit-Saut dam, French Guiana - Lab288 P1 | ecosystem: Host-associated > Arthropoda: Insects > Digestive system > Gut ...
CCCCCCCCCCCGGCCGCGCACCGCACTAAATGTCATTTCACTATAATCCCGTCTGATTAGTTGCGTGCCTTTTCGCTTCTGTCTTTGCTGAGAGTCGACATAAAACATCAAACTTATTTTGAATAATTATGTAAGTAATGTAACAGTTTTTCAATTTATTTAAGGTCGCAGAGGGAATGCTAAACAGATTCTTGTATAATGTCTTGGAAAGCTGAACGGAGCGTTTCAAAACGAAGTAACAGAAACAACAAGACTGGTGATGCTTTGTGCCCTCGTTTCGTTTCGCTTCGCTTCTGTCACGTTCGGTTCGTTGTAGCGTTCACTGGCCCGAAGAAACGTGCTTCCACATTCATTACAAACTTTCCAGCTAACAGGTGTCACTGTGTCTACGCTGTTAACTCACCTGTTGATACTGAGTCATCTGGTCTTACTCAGCCTTCAAGTATGCATCTCTCACCGACAAACCCTGCCGTGACCTTGCTCCTCAGAACCTTACATTCCTGTCCTCGTTGTCATCACTAAATACAATATCCGTATTCGGTTCAACTTCAAGGAGTGTCATCCCCGTTGTGTTTGTTAGAACCTAAGGTAATAATTCCATAAAGATATAGCAGTCATAACACAACTGTATTATCAGGTGTATATAACTTATAAACTACATGTTTCGGCCAATGCTGCTGTGCCCAATATCAGGTTGGATACAATTTTTCAGAGAAACTATGTAGAACTATGTAGAACAATTATTAGTATTAGTGTAGGTAGGGGACTGCTATATCCTTATAGAATTATTACCTTAGATCCGTATTCGGTGTTGGTCTATCAGACGCAAGTATGAATGCTGTGTCTATGGTACAGCAATAAATATAATGCAAAGGGAAAGTTACATTTTTTCCCTGTACGCACCATAAAGTCGCGTAGGGTTAATAGAGGTACAGCTCCATTCATTCTTAAACTCGGCACTAGATGAAGTTCAGTAGTTATCCTCACACCCGGTCGCTGTACCACCGGGAAACAACCACGGTACCCACCGAACAGAAGGCTGCGTGGGCCTCAGGGACTGCCTGGACTTTCTGGAGAGTAGAAAACTGCACGTGTCGTTACATTACGTTATATTATATTACATTACTTTACGTGTGTAAGCTATGAAGTTTGGGCCTGGTTTAAGATAATAACAGTCTCGAATGGCTCAAACATTAGAGTTCGCATACCGCCTGTAGATGGATTGCGTGTCCGCGTTTTCTTCTCTATAGTTTTAAACACCACCACCCTTTCCACGCAACATAACTCAGGCCAAAAGTAAATACGCTACGTCTGTAAGAGACATTTTAATATTATCCTCCAATCTACGTCTTGACATGTAAGGTGATCTTTCCATTTAAAATTTCGGATTAAATTTTGCATTAATTTATGACTCCATGCGTGCTATACGACCGGTCTACTCACCTAGATTGTTTAATGACTCTAATAGTGTTTGCCGAAAGGTATATTATTCAAGTTTCTCCAGCCTCCATTTATTTCTTCCGTCCTCAGGTCTAGATATTTTCCGTCCCTCGACACAATCTTTGCTCTTCCTTTCACCTGAGACGCCAAGTTCCTCATCCCTAAAGAACAAGTAAAAATGATTCTTTATATTTTAATCTGTGGGTATTTCGTAGGATCGTTTCGGAAGAAAAAAAACTGTAAAATAAAGGTTACCTCGTTACATAAATTTAGTTTTCTCCTAAATACTTCATGACCTACATGCAGTTTATAGCTTCTTATGAGTAGGAACTCGCTTCCCTAACGTGCAGCCAGTAATTTGCAGCTATAAAAACTACGAGGGCTTTTAGTTCTGCCAGATATTTGTTCGTAAACCACGCACGATAATAGATGAGGTTTTCGAACCCAACGAAATGTTAAAACATTGTGCACAGACGCTGCAGGGCAGACCGCCTCGCCTGTTTCCTTCAGTAGATGCAGTACTTCTGTGACTAACACGTCACATCGACCATGGCATGCACAAAAGGTCACGTTAAATGACTTCAGCCTCCAAAAGAAACTAGTGAACAGTCAATAGAAACACTCAACTGTTCTTGGAATTCCTTGAGCTTTGCTGCACACATAATGTCTGTGTTATTAACATGAGCCCACAATGAGAACTGCGGTCTTCTGAGCTGTTATGCGCACGAACACTATACGTAGACGGAGCCTCCTCACTATTCTTCGTAGTCATTGAAATACACGTCTGCCTAAATCTTTACTGCGAATCATATAAAGTTGCACACACATGACCAGTAGCAGCAAAAGGTGAAAAGGTAATGCAATCCCATTACAGACCTGGACACGTCCTAAGGGTTCCAGGAGGTTAAGGCTCCCAGATTTCAAGACAATCGGCACACGAAGGTGGTAACGTTGCCAGCCCTACGCACCGGACGCCTTTACCCCCCAGGAAATATTCTTGGTAGTCATTTCAGTTAGAGGTCGAGTCGGCCCCAGGGCTATAGTGCGGCCGGAAGGATTGTGTCAATGAAAAATTCCAATGACACCATCGGGAATCGAACCCGCGGCCTTCCGGCTTGTAGCGCAGTGCCTCAACCAAATTAGCCACCGCGTGTCCCACGACCAGTAGCAGTAGTAATTCTATTCCTAACCATTCAAAGGATATGTCCTGCCATGACGACAAACATCATATTAAGGAGCAACCGCAACTACAAACTTACTATAAGCAATCCCATACATAGGAAAAAGAAATAATTCAATGAGTATGAAGACGATTCGCTGTAGACATAGCAACTCTACCACGATTCTTCGCATAACATTTCATAATACAATTCGCAATCGCCACAGTAACAATGATACACATACTAATCCTACACCAAAGAGGATCAAATAATCCAATAGGACAAAAAAAAACAGACAAAATTCCTTTTCACTCATACTTCACAACAAAGGACATTCTACGATTCGTAATCACAATTATACTTACTACTAAGAACTCTAACCCTAAAAGAAAATTTGGCTCAAAAACTTGCGACATTCTGCAATTCACCTTCTTATATTTCTCTGCCATCTCTAAGATCAACTGTAAAATAACTGAACGTGATCTTAATTTAACCAATATGCTTCTCGCGCAATTTGCCTGTAAAAAGTAATTCTCAGGCAGTTTACATGCACATGAGGCTGAACGTCAACAGCATTTTAAAGCACACTCCAAAGAAAGGAGACTCATAAGTAACTGAAACAGACGTACTGTATTTTTTGACGATTTGCTGACCGTGCATCTCAGTACTGAGTTAAATGACCCACTGTAGTTGGATGAACGGGAATAAAAAGCCGTAGCATAAGGGAAAAGTGTTTTAATTGATTAATGTAGGGTTGTTGCCTAAATTGCCTCTTCAACTGCTGCTTCCGAAGCTTTTCTAATTGGACACTCCACAATTATATTATCTTCTCATCTATGCAAAGGCCAAATGATGATGTTAATAATAATAATAATAATAATAATAATCTACCTGTACCATACCCTCAGTTCAAGTCACATCACGGTTTCCATGTTTTCTATGAGGTGCACCCTAATTGGGGGGATTCATCTGAGCATCGCGCATATAATAAAACTTGACACAATTTGATCGCAAATTTACGACTGATTATTAGAGTCTGGTTTGCTCTACGAAGAAGGAAACGAACGTGTAATTGGCTGAGGAGAAGCACGTAACTATTATGGCTGTCCCTAAAATGACGGTCATTCGCCTAATAGTAGTAGTAGTAGTAGTAGTAGTAGTAGTAGTTCTAGCAGCAGCAGTAAACTCATGTGTCTACAGATATCTTTCGGAGATTCAGGTTATTTCGTCTTCACGAAATATTATTAGGGTTATCAGTTGGAGAAGGATGAATTTGGTAAAGAATGTGGTATGCCTAGGACAGATAAAAATGCGTACAAAACAACAGTTGTGAAATCTGCAGGGAAGATGCCACCGAGGAGACCTAGGCGTAGATGGGAAGTTATACGGATCACAAGGGACAATAGTTAAGGGTTTGGATTGGAATCGTCTGACGCAGAATAGAGACCACTGGCAGACTCAAAGTAAACAATTCGGGTAATATAAAAGGCGATTTCATTTACCAGCTAAACAACTAGTAGCTTCTCAAGGCTATCCGTCCCTTCGGTGCTCGGCGCGTTCCGAACCTTACCACCTGTGTAGTCAAATTTGCTACGCCTCCTCCGCATGTGAAGTACTGAACCAATGGTCTGCAGCCAAGAAGTATCATGCTGCATGTATCCTTAATGTGATATTTATATCACCCATTGGTAAGACTAAGCTGTTACTTTCAGACTAAATGTAATGAGTTTGTCGAGGGTCCTTTTGCTCATACTTTGCGCATATTAACGATATTCGCTGACCTTTTTGGTTCTTCTGGTTCATTATTTCATAAGAATTTACAGCTGCTTAGTTGTTTTAGTAGCGTCGGATGGCGCAGTGTTACAATAAAAATATTAAGTTGTTTCATGTGCTTAAACGTAATACTGCCGTTCTACTTCATGCAATATGTTACAATCCGCGCATCAAGTATATGAGTAACACATACGAAAACTGTAGTCCCAAAACCTGAAACGAAACTTAGATACTTAAAAGTAGATGGGGCAAAATAATAAATTTATTTCAAATGACACGTGGTGAGAGATGGTGATGTTAGTTTAACTGTCTACAAATAGGATCAGTGGTGGTAGTTTTCCGGACCCTTACAAGGTGGGAAACGTCTTGACCAGCTTACTGACCGTCTGCTCCTGAAGGGCTCTTATCCGTGTAGATAGTTGTTGAGTGTCTACAGTAAAATACCTCCAGTATATTTTGTACAGTATTTAAAGACAACTTTCTTACTGTGCAGTTCGTGTGTGGCTTCGTCTTGCTGTGGACACTCACTCTCATCAGCATGGACCGTCATCGATGCATCGTGGTGCCACCGTACCGCTCCCGACTCACCCCACAACTAGCCACTATTCTCACGGCTGTCACGTGGTTAATCGCAGCAATCCTGTTCCTTCCTGTCGCCTTCTGGTTCCACGAACAATCCACCAATACGGGGACAATCTGTACCCTCGTATTCCCCATGTCCAACACTGTGAACATCTCCATCTGCTTCACCGTGCCTGTCATTCTCCTTGCCTGCCTACTTCCTATGGCGCTCCTGGTCTATCACTACCAAAGGATTTTCCAGAAGCTCCTGTCGACAAGGAACCGCTGGGCCGTACCTTGCGTAGTCGTCAATCCTGTAAGCAGAGACACTGTCGCAGACACGCCGAGCGTGAGACGTGACAGCGAGATGAGTTTTGTGGGCAATCTGGTGATGCCGTGGACCAGGAAGATCTCGACGACGAGCCAGCAGTACGTGTCCCCGTCACGGAACGGCTCCCTGTCGCAACACGAGGAACTCCGCCTCAACAAGCACCTCAGAGTTGTCAGGGTGTTACTACTTAACGTCGTTGTCGTCCTTCTCATGTGGCTTCCCATCACTGTCGTCATGTTCCTCATCTATGTAGACGGTCGACGGCCGTACGAAGACACTAACTTCTTCCTCAGGTCACACCACTTCATCTGGTCGTTAGTTGTTGCGTTGTTGAACACAGTTGTGAACCCACTACTTTATGGGGTTCTGTCAGAAAACTTCCGTAAGTGTTTCACTCGCCTTTGGTTCGGTGAAAAGGGTAGTGCTGATAATAATGGCTGCGGAAGAACTGGTCACAGTAAGTCAAACAATGACGTTTTGAATGATTATGGCGCTAGAAGTAACGGTGTGTCTGGGACTCCAAGCAGTGGACATGTCACTGGATTCCCTCAGGGGACGCCACCAAAATTCCATAAAAAAAACAGCACTTGTAGCGTTGGTTCTATACTGGAAAATCCCAGCGGTGTTCAGCAGGTTTGATTACACAAACTCAGTAATGACAACAAATATCAAACCCAAACAGAACGTAAACACCAGAAGGAAAATCATATTTGCACGGTTTCCAAAACTTTTTTTTTTTATTATTTAAGTTCCCATTACTTTTAAAATAAACACTGTAGTTGCTGTAGAAGCAATGAACACTGTATTTATGTATCTTGGCAAGGGAACATCGGAGAAATTCCCACATTCAAGACAATTCCTTCCCAGTACTTATTTGCCGTACTGAGTAAACAACACTGCAACAGTATTACCATCACGAAGTATGACGGGTAGTCACTTTTATCTCTCTGTGAAATATCTGCAACATTCTTCTCCGAAACCAAGCGTGAACAGACGGAAAGCAAGCTTTGAAGAACAGTGCGCTAAAATTTAATTTCAGGTTCATGTTAATTGTGTTTATTAAAGAACTACACGAGATACATTTCCTGTTACGCTGTTCAAGTCGTAAGAACCTGAAGAATCTTTCGTGCTGTTTAGTGGCAGTGAAAAACAAACTATGAGTGCCCGCTGTGAAAGTAACGGCGAAGCCGCATACCGTAGCTCAAAAGCTTATGCATTAAACTCAACATTATATAAATTGGCAATGTACTAGAATGTTTTCAGGGTAAGAGTCTACAAAAATGTCTTTTAGTCTGCCGCCCAAGGAACCCTTCTTCCCAAAAGGTGAAAAAAAAGTGTGTCGTTTATGATGAATAAATGGATTCGTTTCCGGTAGGGCGGATATGTCTGAGGCGCTTCCGTGAAGAGTCTTGTATATGATCTCAAGTTGAGTCTTCTCTGTACCGTGTACATGTGACGTTATGTGGAAAAGTGGTATAACGCTTAGTGTGTTGCAGGTGAGATTTCTGAAATGCGTTAAGGATGTTAATACCTGTATATACCTGCGGGAGCAAAGGTTTCTGTGAGTGGTTCATTACTCTGCTTTTTATTTTGGATATTCTTCACAGACTTTGGTAACCAAATATGACTAGACGAAAGCATGAAGAAAACATTACTTACAGACAATGCACACAAACTTCTTTTCGTCTCAGTGGCACACTACTGGAACTTGCTTAAAATACGAATTTAAAACAATTGGCAACTTTAAAGACTAAATCGAAATGAAATTACTTTTCTTTCCAATTGTCCCCTGTATCTGGAAAAACAGTGCTTTGTTTCAAGGTTTCCATGCTTCTGCTGCTTGTCTGTAAGATAAGACAGTGCTAAACTGATGATCATTGTGGAACGTGGGTTGAGTGGTAATGACAGGACACCTTTCCCGTGGCCACTCTCTGCTTCAACCTCACACTGAGTGGGCCAGGACTGAAAAGGGGCCTCCGACGTGAGAGGCCAGCGTCATGGGGCGCCCATTTGAAGAATAAGATTAACTTGAATTACCTTTAAAGATTTATTTCTTACCGCACAGTAAACACACTCGTTCTCCGTGTAAAAATAAGTTAACACTGCACAGGAAAATAATGGCGTTTCGTTGTTATCCATAAAAAACACAGACATATACTATGTGGGTGAAATTTAGAAATTTTTAAAGTCGATCCTAGTATATGAGTAACTTCTGAGATTTGAAGGGTTAAAATACCAAAATAAATTCATCAGATCTACCACAAATTTCCTGTATAATTCATCTGTTATTCATTAAGTTAAAAACAATTTCACTTTCCCTTTTGATCAGTTTATTTTTAACAGCTGGATAAGCAGATAATGCCAAACAACGCCGGACGTTTACGTGTTAATACGTTAAATGACATGTATTTTTGGTTGAAAGTGTAGTATACGACATTTTCTTCAAACTCTGCATGACTAAGTGTTACTGCAACGTGTTACTTAACTGATAACAATACCTACAATTATATGAGAAACAAATCTTAATTTAAAACTCTTCAACTTCCATACCAGTTTAAAAAGACTTTCTTAGGAATAACGTCAATTTATTTTAAAAAATCCAGCTAGTTTATTATTTTTACTCGTAAAGCCCAAATACTTGATATTATGATATTTGTCAATATTGTGTTACTACAATTAAGCACACTGATCATGCCGCGCTGTTAATTAAATTGGAATTTTTCACCCCTTTGTTTTGAAATCAATTTATTGCCACACTACACACTTAGCTGCGTTCCTTAAAACAAGCACTGTCACGTGACAGATTCTAATTATTTCCAACACGGCAGTGTTCTCTACCTATTGCTCTGAATACACTGTATTATATCAATGTTGCATTCACACAGCTATAAAGATTTTATTACCTAGCTGTGCAGTAGGAGGTAATGATTTTTGACGTTCAGGTGACCGTGTCCTCATGATAAATTCTTATAACAAAGCCAACTAGATGCACTAATTTCTCAAATTTATTTTTGGAATAAAACTCTACATGTTTCGGACAGTTCCTCTGTCCATCATCAAGAGATTTTCACTGTGCACACAGCAACGGTATATGTCATACAGGTTTGCTGACAGCTCGAGATGTCAGCAAACCTGTATATTCCAAAAATAAAATTGAGAAATTAGTGCATATAGTTGGTTTTATTATAAGGAGGTAATGATTGTTTGCATTGTCTCTTTATTGCTCTACAGTCTAGAAATACTCATTGCGTTTTACAGCCACATAAATATCCATTAAATATTACATTTTTCCCTTTGGTCATGTCAAAACATACGAAGAATAAGATGTCTTCTGGGTTTTGACACGGAGTTTTCGGAGTGACGCACTACAACCTTCTTTACATGACGGAATTGCCTGCAGGTATAATTCAACGTCTACATGCACCTACTTCCGTCACCCTGAAGATGGACTCAGCACATTTCTCTGAAACTTCCTGTCAACCCAGGAATCTACAACAGTTTCAAAACCGGACTGTCGTCAGACGAGTCGTGATGGCCTGAAAACCGTTATTACAAATTGATGTACTTTTGCATTTGTTCATGTTTAATGCGATGTACACGTAGCACAACGGAATGAATTCTACAAAAAAAAAAAAAGACTGAAAACAGTTACAGCCGAGGGGTGTTTCTAAAATGTCTACACTGCAGTGTGAGGCGCAAGACATGACTATGTAACAGAGTCTTATTTTGAATACGTATACATATATTAAAGCTAAAACTGCAATATATGTGTATGTATGTATGTATGCGTATCAACATGCGATGTTTTCAAAATATTCGTACCATATTTGCGTCATAGACGACTGTCAGTTTGATCTGATGGTACGAAGCGCAAACAAGTTTCTTTGGTTATGGCTGTGCACAACCCTGAATAACCTAAAAAAATTTGTACTCTTATTTTTTAAATTAATATGTACATCAAGCCGTAATATGATTTGTGTCCGTTATGTCGGTATGGAAAGTCATGTGAACTGTCGTCCTTTTCTGAAAACATTTTGTCTCAGTTCGTAGAGAGCAAGTGTCAAAGTGACACCTAGCCCTGTAACACTGTCAGTTCAACAACAGTTATGTTTATACTACATTTGTACCTCCCATCCTGCTCTCCTAAGATGCAAAACTTTAACGAAGCTTCACGTTTCATCTTGTTCTGTATTATTTTCCAAGTAATATGGCTTGTGCCGGGGACCAGCACAGTGGTCAAGGTGCTGTGCTACAAATCGGAAGGTCGCTGGTTCGATCCAAGCTGGTGTCATTGGAATTTTTCATTGACGTAATCCTCGACTCAGCCTCTAACAGAAATGAGCACCAGGAGCATTTCCTGAGGGTAAAGGCGGCCGGTGCCGCTGTCATGTAATCTGGGAACCCTAAATTCCTGGAACCCTCTGGGCCACTCCAGGCCTGTAACGGGACTGCTTTACCTTTGCTTTATGTCTTGTGCCATTCCAATAGTAGATATTATACAGAAAGTAGGAAATGCGATTTATTACCCTTAAAAAGGAAATTTTGCATGTTTTGTGTAAATTGTGTTTTGTTTCAAAATACCTAAGTACGGCAATAAAATATATTTGTAATTAAACTTCAAGTATATAGTGTTTGTTTGTTTCAAATTCTCACCCATTATTCAGTCCTTTGAAGAAACCCAACCTTCATGAAAATGTTATTTTTTACTCCCATATACTCGCGAAGTATTAAAATATACAAAACTGTAATTTATCTGGTATTTATGGTTGTGAATTTGTTCCCTCACATTAAAGGGTTGCTTCAGAACAGACCTAAGGAGGATATCTGGTCCCAATATGACGTGACAGTAGGCTAAAAATAGTGCATTGAAAGGAGGTTCATAATTTTTGCTCACTAGCAACTATTTTTAGAGTTCTAAAGCCAAGAAGATGAGACTTCATGGAGTGCTATCATTGATCAAAGATACAAAATATCCATACAAAATGTCAATGGAAAACTCACATGTAAAGGGAGGGTAATATTAAAATAAATCTTAAGGGATTAAGGTGTGAGGGTGTGGATTGATTTCATCAGGCTGAGACAGGCATTTATAGACACGGCAACAAACTGCAGGTTCCATAAAGTGTGAATAATTTCTTGGTTAGCTGAGCGGCAATTAGCATCTAATTACGGACCCTGTTTCAAGAAATTAGCTACACTTATTGTAAGCATCTAAGACATCGTTTACGATATGAGAAAGCAGCGCCCTGAGTGGAGAACACGACGTCCGTAGATCCATGACCTAGTACTTGCGACTAAACCATTTGTCAAATTTTAATAAATCTAAGTATGGAAGTTCTTTGCAAAAATGTGTTTGAGCATCCGCGATATTCGTGAAAATTGGCGAAGTGACAGTCGTACTTTACAAAATACGTTCATGAATTTCTACTCGCAACTTCCATATTTCTTGGTGGATTTGAATAAAATTGGTTATACTTGGTCTCCACTTGATGTCGTTCTGCATTTTTGTGTTCCGGAAAACTTGTACACTGAATTCCGTACTTTACTTGGGGGAGGCAATGAATTTTCGCCTGTACTCTACAAACTTCTGATCCGATTTTTATAAAATTCAGTACGTAATATTTCCATGCAACGACTTTGAGCAATTTGAGTTTCGTGAATAATTGTGTAGTGAAATATGCACTTTGCTTTCAAGTTTAAATGAAATTTTGTCATATATTTTACATTTTTCGTCCGATTTGGGCAGAATCGGTACGGAGTATGTCCCTAAATCTTACAGAATATATGTCTCATGAAAATTATCGCAGTGGAAGCCACAGATACTTTACTTTCTGGCTAAACGAAATCCTGTCCGTACTTTCCCCTCTTACTGTCCGAAACTGGTTATAAGAAATCTGTGCGTAATGCTGTTGATCGTTTGTGGGTTCCCTGAAAATCGGCCCATGGAATGCCGTAGGCCTACATTTCTTACCCATGTAATTTAAATTACAATTTATGCGTATACATTGAGACTGGCGCCACATTGAGAAATCACAGAACGTCATAGTGTCGTCCAGTACGTCACAGAGTAGGTAATTTGCAATCGCGCTGTGTCGTGTCAATATTAGTATGTGGCCACAAGCTAATAAAGTCTCTCCAAAAATACATTATAATTACTACGCACTCAATGTAATGTTCCGATAAAGATTTGTGCGATTGTCAGGTAAACGTGACATGAATATCACTGAGACGCCATCCACTCACTGCAGTATTATAATCAGAGGTGGTCGTGCGAAATTTTGAGGTAGCAAAGACTCTAGTGCCACTTGCTGTACGGTTCAAATGTGTGGTAATACATATTGCTCGGGTAGTTAACTCTTTTACCATAAAACAAAACTTTGGGTCCGACCGCCGCCTGCTTTTAAGTTCAGGTTGAACTGTCATAGCTAATTAACTATTGAAACTGGAATAAATTCCTTATTAAATGTACATCATACGTACACGATTACAAAAACCGTGGCGGTGCGACACCTTGATGATACTACTCAATTATTATATCAACTCCTGCACATATATAAATTTTATAAATTTTTTATATATGCAGGAGTTGGTATAATAACTGAGTAACTCAACAACATGCACGGTGTAACAACGAAAAGAAAACCTTGTTGTTATATTTGATAAACTGAACATAACTGGATCATGCACGAATATAAGTTTTGCTGATAACCACTGGTAAGAAGAAGCGGTAGTACACGAGTGTAATATTTAATACCAACTTGTTGCACAATGTTATTATTAATTATTGTTCCGCAACGTTTCTGCCTCAGTTCTTGGCCATCTTCAAAGAGCACATAATTTTTTTTAATGTAAGCAGTTCTTATGTCAAATTATTTGGCAGACGTTCGACATGTATGATTAAAATTATACATATAATGAAATTATTAAAATCATTAAAATTAATTTATACAACATAAAATTATTTTAAGTAGACAGACGTAATTTGTTGCGTCTAAATATTTGCGTTTAGCCCGTATTCAAAAGCAAGAGTCCCGGAATGTGTCAATACGAATAATGAATTTTAATTATAAGTGTGTTAAACATGAAATATTTATGACGGATGTCTTTCGTAATACCAAGTTTCAGATACCGCGTGTTCCTGCTATGAATGAATAGGCTGCGCTGAGTACAAATGTAGAAAAGCACCACGGATTACGAAAGACACCTGTCATGAGTCTTTCATTTTAATACTCACAGTTCCAATTAGAATTCATTATTCATATTCACATATTCCGGGACCATTTCATTTGAACACAAGCTAATCACACACGTCTGGACACAACAAATTACTTCTTTCTACTTAAAATAATCGTATATTCTATAAACCAATTTTAAGGACTGTAATTTTAATCATATATGTCACAGTGCTGCCAACTAAGTTGACGTATAAGCTACACACATCAAGAAACCTTGGTGCTCCCTGAAGATGGCCAAGAAATGGAGCCGAAACATGGCGGAGCAATATTTAATAATAACATTGTGCAACAATTTTGTGTTAAATATTAAAGTTGCACGGAAAATATGTCATATTCAGCTGGCAGTATACTGTGAAATGTCAAAACCCCAACTTCCTCACACCAAGTGCGTGATCCGCCACACCGCGCCACACACAGAGCCTGTTATGCTATTCTCCTGACTGCCATGTCCTCTGCTTCTGACTTGCACAGTAATGAAGCAACAGGAGAACTTGGTACAAAAGGCATCGCGTTTCTGCACAGCAACGTCAGTACGGAGATTTAGCGTTACCAAATACATCTGGAGAATTCGTAGAAGAGTATAAATAACTGTGAATCTGCGACACAAAGTACTCAGTTATCTAAGGCCGTGGTGGCTCACCCAGATTTTTTATTGCTCGACTAATGGGGTCTATTATTGTTAGTAGAAGTATGTAAATGAAGAAGGCACACCATTTTACATTCATGGTTCCGTGCATCATTACAATTGTTCCAAAATAAACACCAACAAGATGACACTTATGGACTATCCTTTGTTTCACGGTTAGTCGTCCTTTAACTCTACATGTTTCGAGCTTCAGGGAGCTCATCATCAGGAGTTCACTTTTTCTACACTGTACAGTCAGTCTCTGGCATACTGCATAATCTCTTTGTTGTATTCCACCCGTTCTCCTACGTGTTCTGTTCGGGAACAGAACACGTAGGAGAACGGGTCCTTTACTCTACATGTTTCGAGCTTCAGGGAGCTCATCATCAGGAGTTCACTTTTTCTACACTGTACAGGCAGTCTCTGGCATACTGTATAATCTTCTGTTGTATTCCACCTGTTCTCCTACGTGTTCTGTTCCCGATTATACAGTATGCCAGAGACTGCCTGTACAGTGTAGAAAAAGTGAACTCCTGATGATGAGCTCCCTGAAGCTCGAAACATGTAGCGTAAAGGACGACTAACCGTGAAATAAAGGATAGTCCATAAGTGTCATCTTGTTGGTGTTCATTTTGGAACAAAGGCACACAATGTTTGGTCGAAAAACCTAAACGGAAAGAAACCACTTGAAACATAGTAATAGATAATTGGGTGATAATAAAATGGCGGTTAAGGAAATACAGTGTCAGGGCGTGTATTGTGTCACGTACTCAGAATATGATGAAATATTGGGCTCTTGTGAGCACGGTACTGAATCACAGAGTTTCATAGAACGTGGTGGATTACATCATCAGTACAACTGTAACTGGCTGTTTTTCAAGGACTCGGGCTGTTGATATAAGAAAAGCATCAAATAGCAACAAAAGGTAAACCCCAGGGGGTACACAGTGAATCACGAAACTTAATATGCAGTACTGCGTATTAACAGGATAATAATCACGAAAAAAAAAAAAAAGATGTGGTCCTAAGAAAGCAAGAAAATTTTACCCGCCTGGCAGATATTTTTGTATGAGCCAGCAAACTACAACAGAAAAATCAAGTCAACCCCTAGATAGCAGCACGTGCCAAGCGTAGCAGGAAGATTTTACAGTAGAAGCTAGTATTTGAAATTTTTCAATAAAACTGGTTGAACCAAATAATCTGGGTAATGAAATTCATAATGTAAGAATTATGCATACATTCTACTTCTGTCTAATTAGTACGTAGTGAAACATCATATTTCGCGTTGGAACGTTGGCTGAAGCAGCATATAAGTCTGTTATCCTTATAGGCCTAGTCGCATTACTGTTGTATGCTTTTTAAAACCGCTCTGTACTTCCGTCCGTCTGCCTCTACGCATGCAACGTTTAACGGAATTTCCTTAAATTCGATGTTTGAGAATTATAAAGATCAATATTGAGCACTTTTAACTTTGATTTTAAAGTTACGTAAAATTAGCCTACGTATATGTACGCGCTTGGCCAGCTTCATTCGCTGAATATTTATCAGATTAAAGAATGCTTCCAGCAAACGTTCTGCAGAAGAATGAAACTCATCTTTTACAAACAAAACATTGTCCCGTTAAACATTTATGTGTGACATCCCGTTGTAATGCTCAGGCAAAGAGAGGAATGAGTGCAGTCACAACTTGACTTTGTACTGATTTAATGTATATATACATATTTATTATATATTTTTTTAAGTCACTCGAGGCAGAAATAACAGTTAACTACCTTCTAATGAAAAAGTTTAAAGCATTATATATAATTTGAGATTTTGTATCCAAGTTGTATATTTAAAAGACAAATTAAATTGTAAAATTTCAGTAAGAAGCAATAATTCTCCATATAAAAAGTTAGTATTGGTATTGTATAGTATTCCTGGGTAAAAGGAATTGGAATTTCGGGTTTCAGATGTTTGCTTAGAGGTCACATTGTGTAATTGCTTGCCTAATTTTTTTATCCTTAAAATTTAACTCCTTGTCTAAGTTGATGTTCATAGACTTTTTAATGTAAAGCCGTGATCTGTCCCAAGTATTGTGTAAATGGGGTAAAGTAGTTTTTGGTCAAGATTCTTTTAATGTGTGTAGAAATTTTATTTCATTTCAATGCGCGTATTTTGAGCTTTAATTTATGTACACTTAGCAGACAATGATGCATAAAATCTCAAACATTTTCATTTGTGTATAGACTGCGTTAGAAAGAGGGATTTGTTTCTTTCTTCTATTGTATTGTCTATTAAAACACACTTTGAAGCATATAGGCCTCCTAAAGTGTATATGTGTTTATTCTTTGTTAAGGTTTGCGTTACAAGAGGAAATTTACTCATAATAATAATAATAATAATTCCATTAATTCAATCAGAGTCTCAACTAACAATACACAAGTGCCTATGATTATGTGTATGGTTAAGCGAATAATTTATAGCACTCTTAATTATTCGGCCTAGTGAAGAGCTTTATTAAATCACCTCAAACTGAAACTTTTTTTATGTCAGTTATTAAGTGCCATTATTTTTTCATATCAGCTACCTTTATTTCTTCATGACCGGAAATCGTGAACATTAGCATGTCATTACTTACACTGCCGTAGGCACCTGTTAATTGTGAGCTGTGCTTCTATGCATTCGTTATTTTTAGGCGCGTTCACGAACTTACGAAAAGCGAGTCCTAGCTACATCATGTCCGTCTGTCCGTCCGTGCTTCTGTCCGCATGAGACAATTCGGCTCCCTCTGAACGAATTTTCACGAAATCTGTCATTTGAATATTTTTCGAAAATCTCTCTAGAGAATTCAAGTTTCATTAAAATATGGCAAGAACAGCGGGTACTTTACATGAGTAACTATGCTCATTTATGATAATATCTCGCTCACTTCTCAGAATGAGAAATATTTTATACAAAGTCAAAACACACATTTTGGGTTCAATAACTTTTCCCCGAAAGACGTGCCGCTTTGTGAGAATGTGGAAAAACGTGATAGAGCAATACAAGTCACACGTGACGATATAATATGGCGATTGTGCATTGCATGCTGGAAAACTGAAGCCACAGAAACACACTCAGAAGGTATAACACTTAGGGTATTCCTTTTTCATTGCAACAAAGTTAGGCGAAAACACCTCAGTTTTACGTTTTTACGTACATTTCTTCTCTCGTGTTACAACTAACGACGCTTCCATTGTTCTAGATATGTAGCGTCCAGTAGTAAGGCGACTGGTGGGTGAAAAAGTATAAAGTTTATGGAAGGAAACGGGCTTTTTCCTGTTGAGCTGTTCTCCCTAAATATGCCTGGAGATTCTGTTATCTCTGGACGCTTTTTGTGTGATTGTAAGGAATGGTAATTCCTTGTTTTACTGTCCATAACACAAATTTCAGCACTTCTGCAATGTACAATAGTTCCACTAGTGGCTACCAGCATTGCCGCTTTTACTATGAAGATGGAAGCAGGAGTTTCTTCCAAAACTTTGGTAACTAGGTAACTAGCTAATAGATCAAGAGGCTCATATTCCATAATATTTACCGCTGTGAGGATCTTACCTTTTGGGGGGGAGGGGGGTAGTCTTTAGCGTTTTTGACTGCGTTCAACTCTCCTGTAAAGGTTTACAAAAAAAAAAAATAAAAATAAAAAAATAATTTTTAAAAACGATAATGGCCATGCAGCTCTTTGCATGAAGTACGCAAAACAAAGACAAATGATATGTCAGTCTGTCTGTCTGTCCCTCCAGAAGTAGAGGAAATTTGGTAAATATATATTTATGTATTATCTAAAACGTTGTGCATCCTACAGAGCAACACAAATTTGCATATAAAATTTTTGATACGATAAATATTTAATTAAATAAAAATAAACTGACTGTTGTGACCACAGAACTCTCGACGCTGTCCGACACTAACAGGCGCTCTACAATCTCCCTCAATTCTGCGTGAAATACGTGACAAAACAACCAAGTAGGCAAAGCACAGACGAAGGAATCACACTAATTTATATACAGGATAATTGTTCCCCACCCGTGTCACAAATACTCGCGTGTACACGGCTGTGCACACACATTTACTGTCAAATTAGCCGCATCCTCAATATGTTGTGTATTACTCATCCCACAAACCCGGAACCAACATCTCTTTTTTTGGCGTTTTGCTAATCGTGCATCTCAGTAATTTATATCAGTATTTAACCAAATTGATGTATAAAATTTGTTTCACAATAAGTTTTATTTCATGCCTCTACATGTTTCGAGTGGGGACCGCGGTAGCACAGTGGTTAAGGTGCTGTGCTACAATTCGGAAGGTCGCTGGTTCGATGTCAGTGCATTTTTCATTGACATAAAATCCTTGTGATCGCACTATCGTCCTGGGGTCGACGCAGCCTCTAACAGAAATGAGTACCAGGAGTATTTCCTGGGGGTAAAGGCGGCCGGTGCGTAAGGCTGACAACCTACCACCATCCTGTGCCGCTGTCACGTAATCTGGGAACCTTAACTTCCTGGAACCCTCTGGGACTGTCCAGGCCTGTAATGGGACTGCTTTGCTTTACATGTTTCGAGTACATGTGCTCGAAACATGTAGAGGCATGAAATAAAACTTATTGTGAAACAAATTTTGTGCATCAAGTTGGTTAAATACTGCTATAAACAACATCTCTTTGTCTCTCCAACTCCTTCTCTCTTTCCTACTTTTGTTTTGTAGTATACGTAACTTAGTGTTGTCTCACTGTCCATTATTCCATCTTAACTTCGCGTCATTTTTATGGTGCAATAACACATTTAATTTCAAATATATTCCTTATGATGGAAGGAAGCTTGGTGTAACCACTACTGGAGAAAGGAATCTCCTCCTTTCCATGTAACCCGCATATTCTCCAACCGCTTATGTTTGAAAGAATGCAACCTCCGCAACTGGACAGCCAGTACGCTGTATTTACTTGTATGTGTGTTTACTTCTACACCAGTAGGATCTAGACAATGCCACTTTATTAATCCTTTTAGAAGCACCAGCTGCTTGAATTTACGCCGGAAGAATGACAACACCAGTTGTTTCCGTCTGATTCTTTCGTGTTCTATGAGGAAAGACGCCATACAATAGTCTGGTGGGAAATGCTACATCATTTAGTGTTATGCATAACGCATTTCTTCTTACTGAAACGTCTCTTTTAGCGTCAGTTTTAATAAACAGACAGCGTCGAGACGCCTGTGGTACTGTTGTGTTCCGTCTGCAGAACTTCCATACACAAAGAAATTTTGTCTTCCGTATCATCAATATTAATGCTTTACTTTAGTTTTTTTATATAATTTGTAACACTTCTTACTTTTCCCAGTACAATTGTGTGTATGTCAAATACTTGTACCAGGTTATACGCTCATCAACGGAAAACAAGTCTGTGTTTTAAAGCCTTCCACTCTTTTAGTCGTAGTCGGTGGCCAGCAAACCAGCAGCTAATCTGCACCTGCTCGCCCTGGGTAGATCACGTGTGCTAGGCTTCATCACATAAATTGTCCAATCCGCACATTTAAATCCATCACAGCACATTTTAAAACGTCCTGGTGTCACAGAAACTTCCAGTTCACTACGCAGAATTAAGGCGACCCATGATAAACGGGACAAACTCATTTTTGGGGTCGCGAAACATACGTTAAGAACCTGTGACCTGGAGTAGCTGACGAAAATCGCGAGAAATTTCAGTCGTAACAGCTGGTCTTGTAGCCGACATTTGGGTGCTAAAGTTGCAGAAATTAATCGCTTGTCTTAATCATATCCTAACAACTCTCTCTGTTGATGTATTGTTATCTTCTACAGTACTAATAAAAGGTAACACCAAATACCGAGGCTTTGAATCACGCCTGCTCCATTTGCAAAGCGACGAGGGTCATGCTGCTCCACAGGAAAATTCTGCGAGCCGCAGGGTTGGATGCCGGAGTGGGGAAGATACTTTATTAACAATTTTAAGACGAGACTCCCGGTTGGTGTCACCACATCACAAACTTATGTATTAAATCAGTCACACTTACCACTAGTTTTTATCAATTTTTGTCACTGCTACGTGTTTGAGCTGTAATTGTGAGCCATCATCAGGTCTTCTATACACTTTTTACAGGAAAAGAAATTTATATACTGCTTAACCTTTAGACGCCTAATGTCAACTATAGTTGACGTACCGCACCGCTAACTTCCAAAGTTTTATTTTATATATTTATTCAACAAATATAGGTACCGAATGTTTTAAACATGGTGTATACTCTCCGTTTTTTCTCTTCAAAATGCAGTTTGTTTCATAATTCTAACGTATTTTGTTCCTGTATTATTCACATTTTATATAGAGGATGTGCTAAAATTGAAAAATAATTCCGGCGCCAAAAGGTTAATACGAAGGGCCCCTTTCACATTAAGAACATGTTATATACTATAAAACCGCTTTATACGTCTGTTGCAGTTTATAGTGCTTCCTGTACCAAGGTTTGTAGAAGGTCTGATGTTGGCTCGTAAATATAGCAGAGACAAATAGCCATGAATGAAATTTATAAAAACTTAGTGTTGTGTTTGACCGATTTAATATGTTTGTGACTTATTAACCATTTAAACACCGAATTAAATCCCATCTGCCATTTGCTGGCAATATTAGGAGCTCACCATATACTCCACTTTAGCAGGGTAAGGGTTAAGAGCCGTTCAATTAAATAAAATTAATTACTTTTTCGTCACTATTAGTTTTAATTATGAATCATGAAAACAGGATGAAATGTTCCCTTGAAAAATAACGGTTCTGTTTTTCCTAATCTCTGGCAAATAGTGTGAGAAATTTTTCATTTATTTTCTGCAAAAATAAAAGAAATCATATTTGCAGATCATATATGAAGTTAATATTTTAAAAATGTCTTCCAAACTGTCTTTCGGCAGAGAAAAACTTTGTTTGTTTTTTATTCATAATAATGGTGGAGAATTTAAAGCAAGATACATATTTTTTATCGTTGTACCGTGCATTTTGGTATCTATGAAGTTCATACACCAACAAATGCACTCTATGCTGCCACACCACCGCATGACATACAACAAAGTAGTCTATACCGAATTTTAACCTAAATGTAACTTTAGGTAGGCTCTAGTAAAGGTTCCCTGATGATGGTCGTAAACCGAAATATGTATGATCAAGTCAAAGTGATTGTAATGTCAATTTTAAATCTTTTATCAAGTTTAATATAGAGTGCATTTGTTGGTGTATGCACTTCAAGATACATATTATTTCCAAAAGTCGTCATGCACCATACATTACCCACCCTCGGGCCGCATACGGCCCGAGGGCCTTATGTTGTGCAAACCTACTTTAAACTGTAGGGAATTATTGTAGTTCTGCTTAACAATTTCGTACGGCCGTCCATTGTTAGTGCCAAGTATCGAACAGTAAAGCACAAAGACGGGAAGCTACCCGTTGCCGCATTGTTCACACTGATGATGTTTCAAGAATATCGGCCAGTGAATGTCTACTAATATTTATGTCCATTGTTAAATGAAGACAAACAAAGGCAGCCCCATAATAGCGTTTGTAGAAATAACTTATATTTCTTCGACAACTTAAAATGATGTCAGCAGGTATCTACAGTGCATAATTTTATTTTTTCTGGGAAGATGTTTTAGTTTACACATCTTTGGGAGGTTCTGTTTCCTTGCAATTGTCGAAGAAGGATTAAACCCTTCCTCTTAATTAAAAATTAGCTGCGTTATTTGAAACGGCCCACAAACTGGAAGAATTTATGTACATACATTGCACATACTGAAGTAAGTTACTATGTATTGACAGATATGACATAACGAAATAACAAATAGTTACATGTGTAATTAGATGGACTAAATTTTCTATACATGACTGCCCATTTATCACACAGCTTTGTCCAAATGATGAAAAACAACGAAATGAAATTCTTGGAAATATTACACTAAAATTCCTGGCATACCTGTGTGAACATAGGATGAGATCACTTCACTCTGTCAGCATATGTTATTAACATTATTGGTAAATCGTCAAACCTCAGCCGCATTTGTTCTGGGTTCAAAAGCGGATGTTTACAGGCAGCTTGTTCATAAATGTTCTAGCCACTAAGGCCCATAGTATTATAAATACATACACACACACACAGAGTATAATGACAGGCCTATAGAGACAATGTCAAGTTCTCTTAGCTAATAAAATGGGAAACTCTGACAAAGGCGACATATTTTCTTTGAAATTTAATGACTCAACTCTTGTGTCGACGCCGGGATTTTAGTGTTTTTCATTACCTACCATTTATGCTAAAAATCTAACTTCCTGGTAACAGAAGTTTCAGCTACTCTGACAGACAAGCCAGGCACTGAACACAAACATGAGTTCCTTTCCTTAACCACAACCCCTTAATAATCTGTCTCCCAAAGTTACTTATTAATTTTATCTTCATTATTCCTTTGGAAACATAAAAATTCGTAGGCATTCTAAGCTTCTCTGGATTTGAAAGTAGTTTTTAAAAATTCCACTAATAGTTTCTGCAATAAAAGAAGACACTGCTGGATACTTGTGTGTTTTACAATTACCACAGCAATACCTGGAATTTCAGAAGATTTATAACCTTCACGAGTATCAGACTTGACTTAAGTCATTCAGTCCACTGCACAAAAATATTTGTTCAAGCAGATCTAAACAAACTATGTAACACACTGCGCAAGTTCCGTACACAGGTCCAGTATTTCGTTAAATATTCGCCACGATGAGATCTGATTACATGACAAATCATAAAGACTAACTACTTTCTGTGAAAATTAAAGAAGTTTGGTTTCTAGCCGCATGAATAGTGAGTGTCTTGTGTGGTTCTATATAACTACTGTATTTTTGTTTATCCATCTATACGTCCCACTGACTGTCTGTCTGTATATCCATAAATTCAACCATCCACTCATCCATCCAGCTATATGCATGTTTTTTTACCCGAATATATATATATATATATATATATAGGGTGTTTCAGGAGGAATAGTAAATATTTTAGGAGGTGGTAGTATGAAATATTCCGAGTAAATAAGTTCATATAAATATGTGACCAATTTTTAATGGGTGTGAAGATACAGCTGTTCGAAGTTGGCATGTACAGACCAGATTATTGTCTCTGGGGATAGATGAAAAGGGAAGTCTACAAAGAAAAGGTAAACACAAGAGACGAATTGGTCGCTCGCATTATGAATAGTGCTGCCCTCATAAAGTAAGAACGCCAAGACGACCTCAGGAAAGCTACAC
>Ga0123352_10003632_pt1 | contig 22409 bp, 13 predicted proteins | sample TergutLab28metaG_FD_89700 | JGI IMG/M metagenome (GOLD analysis project Ga0123352, IMG submission 89700) | Labiotermes labralis P1 segment gut microbial communities from Petit-Saut dam, French Guiana - Lab288 P1 | ecosystem: Host-associated > Arthropoda: Insects > Digestive system > Gut ...
AGATTAACGGCTGTGGGGACCCGTTGCGCTGACCACGTGACACCCCTCTATCCGCAAAAGTTGGCACTAACTTCGCCGACCGGCGGCGGTCGCTCTGTCGGTATAGTTCGCGTGCGGACTAAGACCACGAAGTTTAGTTTAGTTTAGTCGGCGTTTGATAACGGCGACAGTGAAACCACTGAAGACAAAATGTTATATTACTTCTCGGTACACAAGGTCTGGTATTATACCAGGATACAATTCACAGGTGTACAGAGGGCTATTGTGCTTCACATATATAAATTGCCAGACATTGCCGTGTCATCAATGGCAGCTCATTAAAAATGTTCCTCATTCAGTGAACCGTGGACAACAGCCGATCAGCCGTTTAATGCCAGCCTGTACATTCTACTTATCATACAATTGTACCCTCATACACTATGCTGCAGAAGGAAACGTCACTGCATCACATCTAGCCAGTGTCATCGTTAACCCTTCTTAAGCTTTCAGTGCTGCGTGTTACAAGACAATATTTCATCACGGAACACCACTAAGTAGTTCAAGTTTCTTTACATTACGTATCACTGTAAATATTCTTAACAGCTTAAATTCTTTCACATACCGTTTTGCAGAATTCTTTTCCGCAAATTTTGAATGTGTTTGATTATAACGTAACTTCAATTTCAGCCATTTAATTAGCACACCAACTAATGCACATACCTAAAACTTTTTACATTAAAACATTTAAAATCGCTCCAACATGTTTCGATCCTAAGATCATCTTCAGGGAGCTACACTGTTCCTTGCTAAAGGCACATACTTAAAAACACTCACCGATTAATTTCCTTATATTAACTTGGTGCTGTGGCAGGATGTCGTATTGTGTAAGTCGTACGCTGCTGAAAATGGGCCTGATTATAGTCAGACACACAATACGACACGCTGCCACAGCACCAAGTTAATATAAGTAAATTAATCAGTGAGTTTTTTTTTAAGTATGTGACTTTAGCATGGAACAGTGTAGCTCCCTGAAGATGATCTTAGGATCGAAACATGTTGGAGCGATTTTAAATGTTTTAATGTAAAAATTTTATGTATGTGCATTTGTTGGTGTGCTAATTAAATGACTCTACGAAATGAACTGTGCAATGATAAAGATATTAAATTTCGGCGCTTAACACAGGCGGTTATTTTATGACACAAATAACCAAATTTTAAGACATGGTGAATTACAGATATTAACCATGTAAATAAAATATCAAATTCATGTAAGTAATTCACAATTACTTAATTTTATATACAGATTTCTGTCGGACCAACAACAATTCTGAAGTTTTCCATGAAACTTAACATCGGAGCTCCTCACATTGTTCATCAATACACGACATACGTACAGATAAAGGGGATCTCTACAGAATGCAGAACAAGATCCTTATACTACCGACTAGGCTTACTTATCAAGCGAGTGTATTTGTCTCAGCACGCATTATCTGCAGTACAGTGCGGAATGCGCCGTGTGTGTCGGTCCGTACTGATTACATTAACCGGCCTCTTTACACACGCATTCCTTTCTTCTCACTATGCCAAACTCAAACTTCAGGCTCATGTTACCAGCACGCTGGAAGATAAACCAACAAAACAATTGAAAAACCGAGCTGCAGCGTGAAGGTCTTGTGCCACTCCTGCCGTGAAGCCGACATCTCTTCAGCACAGACTCCTATTCAATCGAGAGCTTCCTATAATACTGCCAACTACGCTCCCTCCTTTGCAGATTGTTTCAACTAACTTGTCCTGCCCCCAGGTTCTCGGGGGAAACAGAGTGTCAACGATAGACACTCATGTTTACATCTTGATGTTCAACAGCGTACCGTTGAGAACGTATGCTGAAAGAAACGATTATTTAAACCTATGACGACTTTGAAAAGTATTTACAGAACGGTGTATGGACTCTTTAAATGGGGAGAAGTCTTTAAAGGTTTTCAGGATTCGCCCGCCCGTCCTTCTGAAACCAGATGCATGAAAAAATAAGGGCCTCGGAGTTTTGACTTATTGGTTAATAGCGAAAGGCATAATTTGGAAAAATCTGTCGCTGGTCTTCAGAGCGAAACGGACGAGTCCATTTCAATCGGGAGGGGCGTCAGTTCAGTCGACTGCTGGCCGCCGAGGTGTGCGCATCAGCGGTAGTAATGGTAGTAATGCTGGATACACCATGTTCCAGAGGTGGTGTGAAGGGTACTGGCTACCCACTCCATTCGCCAGTTTCCCTTTCACTTCCCCTCCCATGGGTCACCGTGTGCCATCACGTTTCAACTGGACTCTTAATACTTATTGCTTTTCCAAGGCAATGGATAAGTGAAGGCGCCTCAATGCTACGTCCAAACGCACATTGCCTGTCAAATTATAAAATCCCCCTCTTCTTGTCTCTGAGACGCCCAACAGCTTGTTAAGTTGTTCAGCGAGTCTCTCTCTTCATTCGTTTTGTCTGAATTCTGCAACCAGTGCGATTTAGCCAGCTAATTATTACCTTATAATGTCGAGCAATAAAGCACTAGGGCAACAGGCCTAACTGACAATGAACGACCAGTACAGGCATAACCTATACAAGTCCGGTAATGAGTTCGTTCTTTCACGTTATTTGAGAGGGCTTGTTATGACACAATGACAGCACCATGGGCCAGCGGTGTAGTTAATCGGAGGGGGGGGGGAGGAGGTTACATGATGTTCTAATTTTATGGCCATCTGTGAATTCGGGACGGAAACAAAGCAGTAATGCCGCCAACTTTCAAAACACTCGACTTACTACAGACGCATAATTTCAAACGTTGTGCGGAGATACGTAAAGAAACGACAACGATATTCCAGAGAATGTTAAGACTATATACATGAAGACTGAAAAATAAGAAGAAAGGAGCGTGTAGAACTTGGGGACGACGTAAGTTGACAAAACAAGAGAGAAAGGGAAATGGCAAGACAACTAAAACTTGGGAAGAATATATGAGTAGTTATGTACACTTCCACATTCTGTTGCACAACCATCTGGAGCTCATTCTAAATTAATTCTGCGTATGAAACTTATTAGTACGTAGAAAGAGAGATACGAAAGGAGAACATGGGCTTATATATTCAGATTTGTTACTCTCTGTCTGTTTGCTACTGTGTTTCTTTCTCTGTTCCAAACGAAGGCAGAATTTAAGGTCCCTTGCGAAGTGCCCCCTCACTCTGAAAGCCCACAATTTTAGAAGATTTGCTGTTAAGTGTTTTCGAACCATTCCGTTATCAAGTGCAGTGCTGAAATAATGAGAAGGTACATTGATATCGGTAGACGATTTATTCGTATACGAATTCCGTGCTGTTTGATCTTGGTTTCAGACCATCTTTCCACTCGCAGCATGACACAACCCGACACGAACAATTCAGTTAAAGTTAAATGCACATGTTGCAGCTTTGAATCTCGTAAACAAATTAAGATAAAAGAAATAATTTTGACGTTTTGCTGACCGTGCATCTCAGTATATTTATCTCCGTATTTAACCAACTTGATGCACAAAATTTGTTTCACAATAAGTTTTATTTCATGCCTCTATATGTTTCGAGCACATGTGCTCATCATCAGGAGGTCACACCTATAGGTGACCTCCTGATGATACCAGAGGCTGTGTAATGCAATTTTGACCTCTTGATGATGAGCACATGTGCTCGAAACATGTAGAGGCATGAAATAAAACTTATTGTGAAACAAATTTTGTGCATCAAATTGGTTAAATACGGAGATAAAAAAAAAAAGAAATAATGTTCATGGCGGACAGCCATCTGGAATATGCACAGGAAATCCTAAAACCTAGTCCTTGAGCTCCAAACTGTTCTCAACAGTTTGCGGATCACGAAAACCAGATCTTTTTAGCTAGAAATCTACTGCATTTTATGATGCATAATCTTACATAACAAACACGACCATAACTTGACAGCCATTATTGTACTGCTGTCGTGCTCCTTCGATATGGTTTCGTGTGTTGGTATACCACGTTTCCTCGTTACAGAAAAACCAACTTGCACCGGAATAACAAGAAATCTGAACATTTTTGTTTGTGGTAGGTGTCACTTTAACACACATCCCTACTTCTGTATGGTGCCAAATTAATTCTGAAGTGCATGATCTATAAGGGTTTATACTGTTTACTAACAAAATGGCAAGTTATAAATCCATGCTATAGGAACAAGAGTTACTTCGTACCGACATATAGCAGTGTACATGTCTCAGTTATCGCCTTCTTTCGTTCCTTTTCCATTTTCATTTCTATCTCAGTTGTGTACATATATTACTTCAACAAAATGGCCTCATCTTGAATTTCTTTTTTAAATTTGTAACAACAAAGTTCATTCTAAAGGAAATTCTAACGCAAGAACAATCAAGAACAGAACAAGCACATGAATGGTAACAAAAAAACTCAAGCAAACTGTTTCACCCCGGGGTCTGATTGGACAGATGGTTAAGGAGGAAAATACAGGCAGAGTGAAAGCAGTAGCAAACGGGAACACTCTTCCGGGTATTGAAATCCGTTCTGACGAAAAATAAATTAATAAACATTACGAGAAATAATGGCACATAAATTTAACGGAGATTGTAAAAATTGTATTCAGGCCCATATTATATGGGAGAGCACGTAACTCCACATGCCTCATTTATAATTATGTTCCGTACCTTTAAATGGAGCCTAAATTACATATTGGACGTTAAATAATTAGCATACACTCCAACAGAGTGTCCGAACCCTTCTACTTGAAGCAGGGACCTGGCTCGAGAAATGAACTTGTGATACCAACCGCAATTAATATTCCACAAGTAACCCGCTCACTTCTTTCCCGAAAAGATGGAAGGAGGGTCCGTTAGTGTTAGTAGTGTGAAACGTGAGTAGACGCGCTTTCTGTATGTTATATTGCCTACGATTTGATTAACGTGCTAGTCTCAGATTTGTAATCGAAAGCTGTTCGGTTTGATCCTCGGCCGGAACAGAAATAAGTCCTATTGTACTTCTTTTCGTGGTTTTTCTCAGCCCTTCCAGGAATATGACATTAAAGAACCTTAAAAGTCCTTAAAGTACATCAGACGCCCCTTTCATACGACGCCAAACCTGCATCTGACGTACTGTTATTCAAGGAAAGATCCACACAACCACCATAAATCCCACAGCATAAATGGGTCACACCGAACAGGGCTCCTCCGTGAGCAAATAACTACAGTCAGGGGCTAAGGAGTGGGCCCGGTAGCTCAGTCGGTATAGCGACTGACTACGGGCTGGACGGTCCAGGATCGAATTCCCGCGGGGACTAGATTTTCCGCCCGTCCAGACCGGCCCAGGGGCCCACCCAGCCTCCTGTAAAATGGGTACCGGGTCTTTCCCTGGGGTAAAGTGCGGCTACCCACCCTCTGGGTCACACCGGGCCTGTAACGGAAACACTTTACATTTTACCAGGGGCTAAGGAACTAATGAACTATCAGTGTGTCGTTATCACAGCCATGACAAATGACTAATTATTTTTGTAGTTGCAATCAGTGTTACTGAAACGTCAGAGGTCATGGTGTACGTACTTCTGCCAGACGTGGAAGTGATTCATGAGTGCATGTCTCATATCATACTATTAGGATGATCAAATCAAGGGAGATTAGATGAATGGAGCATACTGCAAGCATACGAAAGAAAACAAATGCATTTAGTGTCTGGGTTTGCAGAACCGAATGAAGACGTAGGCGCATATGGCGTAAACAGTATAGCAACAGACCTCAAAGGAATATGACTCGTGTCAAGTGGCTCAGGATAGGGATCACTGACGGCCTCTGTGAAGAAGGTAATGAACTTCTGGATTCCATACCGTTCGGCGAATTGATCGACTAGCCGAGCGCCTAGTAGCTACTCAAGAACTCTGCACGAATGCGTTATAGGAAGTTTACTTCCATAGAGTCCCTGTCATTTTGCATGAAGACCTACAACGCGAGTCTCACCAACTATCAAGAAAAGTGCAGATCTCACGTCTCGAAATAAGCACCAGCGTTTCTTGATGTAGCGCTAGTGTGAATGACAATAGTTCTTCAGATTCATTGCAGTGTAACCTGACTTTACGCTCCTCATACTTCTCAAGTGACTATAGCAGTTACGTAAAAAAAAAGGCATCCGGTAGATACTAGTAACCCCTTCTCTCTAATTACAGAAGGACACAGATCTACGCGCACACGACTATGCGACCTTTGTGGCTTAAGCTACGGATCGATGGCCAGACGCCAGGGACTTTATGAAAATAATCTACTATAGGTATAAGCATAGAATGGGGCGTGAAAACAATCTGTAATCTTCGACCATCCATAGGTACCGTAACCAAAAACTGTGAGAAATGTGAAATAGTAACCTGTGTCCTGCAAAGTCAGGGAAAGAGGATTTATAATTTTGTAATGGAATTCCAAGAGCTGTGACACACGTAAGTATTGTAAAAAGGGTACTCATTTTGCGGGTGTCAGAGAAAAAAAACGCTAACTCAGATGTTTGGCAAAATCATAATCAGTAGATCATCGAATTTCACTCTTATAATTGTAATGATTTTTAACTCATAAAATATGTGCTGTAAGTTTCTGATCCACAGGACGATTGGACTTGCGTACTCACTGAAAATTGCGCAAGTTGAAAAATCGATTGTCTTAAAGCCCTTTTGAATGAATTACTGGCTTGTTTGTTGAAAACATACCTTCATGCTTAAACACCAACATACCACGTGACACGAGACTGAGAAGTCAAGATTCACATACACAATTGGCTGACGATGAAAGCTACGTAATTACTGAGTATTATACTGAACCATACGAATAATATTACATGAAACAATTTTGTTACAGATTTCATAAACTTGAACATTACTGCACTGACGAGGTAGACGCTATTTAAATATCAGTATATACTATACATTAATTGTTCATTCAGTGTTCTCTAGATGCGTATTCCAGATGGAGGTACGCAGGGCGTGAGGTAAAAAAAAAAAACTTGTAATGGCTCGATGCAGCGAATGGAGGAAGAGGGGTAAATAAACTAGAATGAGAGGTAACGGTAAAATAGGGAAGGAGAGATACATAAGTAAAAGGAGGGGGGTTCAGTTTTTGCAATAAAGAACAGGAAAAGGGGAACAATATCACAGCATCAGAATAAGAATGAAAAAATTCGCTATCACTTCAGAATCGTAGAATTTTTATGGAGAAATTACCTCGGATTCATTTTTCCCGTACTAAAGAAGGTGGAATAGAGGGGGGAGGGAAATTGATGGTGGTGGATAAAGGGAGGGGAGGGGAGTCTATAATAAAAAGAGAGAGAGAAAGTGAATTTGTGTTTGGAGGCTATGAATTCTCTTAACTGTTTGGGAGCTTAAAATTATATGCATGAGTAAAAAGTTTAGATTCCTCCGTCTGTATGCCAGTCCGCTGTTATGTACATATAGATGTATTATTATATTTTTTCCCTTGCTTTACTCCTTCTTCGTTTCTGGGTTTATAGTACTCTATAAGACCAATAACAATTCCGACATGGGAAGGACTCAGTTTCTCCAGCAATAAGTCATAACTTCACGTAAATGACGGTACTAAACAAAGCAGGAATCTTGCAAGGAATTAAGAGCCTTATAACCTCACTGTTTTAAATAACTCCCCTTAATATCTGAAAGTTGAAAAAACTAGGTCATATCATCGAAAACCATCGTTAAGTTATAAGTTTACTTTAGAATTCAACTCTTCTCTTTTAAGGTTGTTCAATAATTAACGCCTTGATAGAAGATAATAATTCGAATATTCTTGTTACTTGGTTGACCAAAAAATAATTCGCCGCATATGAAAACTGGAATTTCATAAACGTGCCAACAAAAGCCTACAATTTTAGTCCATAATGAGTCTGTGACATCCTTTGCTCACCTTCTCATCATATTCCTTTACGGTACGTTTTCGTATTACCCTTCCAACTGCGTCTTGGTCACATCTCTAGAGAGTCCTCGAATAAAAACCCTACGCTAGTAACCTTCTCCATGCGTGCTACATTTCCTATATGCAACTTACATCATCCTTGAATTAATCATTGTAAAATTATAGCTGCGAAGCTCGTAACAAACTTCTCTGATCAGAGACGCGGCTAACACAATACAAAACTTAATCTTCTAACCTCATCCCTCAAAGACGACAGCAAAGTGCAGTTGCCACATTGTTCAATACGTAACAATGTTACATAAAATCAACCATTCCATACTGAGCCCACAGCAGTCAGTTGGTATTTCACCATCATAGAAGGATGGATGACCGTTCTTAGTTTCACCGCTACACACCTCCTTTAGTTAGGCCTAAGCTACTCCACAGCCAGACATTGTCCATCGAAGGAATTCTGCATCAGTTCAACGATGCTGCGCTGTTACAGTGTCACATAAACACACAAAACGTTATCCTAGATCGATTCCTAACTCCAGCAGTGACGATATTAGGCATTAGGCTACCGGGCTGCATGCAAACTTGCAGAACTCTGCGTTTGAACAACAGTATTCCCATACTAGTACAGAGTAAAAGCAAAGTCGTCCCTGTGCATGCCATAAATGCCTAAGGGGGAGTAAACGCATAGTTACACTCTTTCCTAATCTAGACACTAAATGGGGGTGAGTGCTCGAATCAATGCCTCTACAGCTTTACCTCTGGGGAACACTCCGTTATTTATTCAGCAAGAGGGTGCATGGTCACCCACCAGAGCTGGTCTGGGCGCTTTGGAGAGAAGATATGTATCTTGCGTCTCAGAGGAATCGAACCACGAATCATCGGTTGCCCAGCTCAGAGTCATTACAATATACAGCATGGCTCAGTTTCGCACGTTCATACAACTAAGCAGTGCAGCGCATTCTTCGTAAAGGTGAAGTGTGTCACATGTCGCAAGAGCGACTTGAAAAGACACACAAGAAGTTTCATGGAACCGAAATGGCAAATGCAGGTGTACACCGAACACACGTATGGATATGCAGGGATACTAATGCTTACTGAGCACTGGTGCCGAGTAGATAACACTTAGCATCGTGGCCGGGATCCCGGGTTCAGATATGAGTCGGGACACCGGTTATTCTGATTTATTTTGTAATATTCCCCAGTCTACTAAAAAAATCGAAATTGTACCTCATGTTAGGCTACGACTGCTTCCTTTCATATCCTTCCCAATTCATCATCCACTTTTCTTACTATCATCATCCGAAGCTAAGTAGTGAGAGAGAGAGAGAGAGAGAGAGAGAGAGACAGCGACTTCGAAAGCCTTAAGATGCAAGAACAATAATGAATATTATTCCACCATTCAAACAAATTTAAAAATCTCTGTTTTTACCGGTTGAATTTTTAATGTCAGATAAGCTACAGGCCTGCTAGTGACGTAAAGTTCGTATCTGTTATGGTCAGGGCAGACTGTTATCAGGAAATGCTTTGGCTGAGAATTAACGTCTTACAAAAGTGAAAAATGTTTAATTCTGCACAATCTGCTTAGATAATTGGAGGTGAACACTAGGCACAGGTGTTGTGGTCATATTATATAGTAAATTAAGTGACAGTACTTGCTCGGATCACCATACGGACTAAATATAAACATGCGTCGTTAACTGGACTTTCGTCCGCAAACAGTTTTCGATCGGTTTCCAAAACACGAGGCAAGTATGATCTACAGACCTGCAGGATCTAAGGCCTGTTTGAGAGACCATAATGACAGTTGGTCAGTGCCGAGACTCTGGAGGTGGTTACTAGTAGAGTAGAAAAGACCAAACTGCCATTAACTCAAACGTCAGGTCCTTTCAAACCCATCCACACGATCGTATACACAACGTGGCCTTGTATAAAAAAAGACAGAGTGGAAATTACATCGTGTAAGGGGAGGGGAGAAGCTCCAAACAGGGGATGAGGAGGTTAGAGGAAATGCTGGTAAGGAGGAAAGCAGGGAGGGGCAGAGGGATAAAAAGTAACATGGACGACCCGTGTCCATCCATGCACATCTTTACTCCTTTCTAATTCCATCTTCATCATCGGTGTCGGAGGTGGAGGCTTCTGATCTGAGCCACGTCCGGAAGAATTAGAAAAGAAAACTTAAAACCTGGCTGAACGAATTTATATCACGTAACACTGTGTACAGCACATCAGTGAGAGACTTACAGGGCGGTCAACAAGTGTAGACAACCACAGCGATCATCACGTAATTACCTTCATTTTGATATACTTACTTACTTCATGATGCAGAGTCCTTCTTGAGAAGCTAACTGGTTTGCAGCTAGTCAAGAAATTCCCCGCATTTTATGGAACCCGAAGGTTCATTACCGCAATCACAAGCGCCCGCCACTTGTCCCTATCCTGGGCCAACCCAATCTAGTCCACATACCCACATCCCACCTCCTGGAGATCCATCCTAATATTATCCACCCATCTACGCCTAGGTCTCACCCGTGTTCTCTTTCCCTCCGGTTTCCCCACCAAGACCCTATACGCCCCCCTCTCCTCCCCCATACGCGCCACATGCCCTGCCCATCTCATTCTTCTCAATGTTATCACCCGCACAATATTGGGTGAGGAGTACGATATGCTCAACATAATTTTAAGAAACGTATTTCATAATTAGGACACACACACACACACACAAAATCGAGAATTTGTAATGTCTTGATAAGAACTCCACAGCGCGTAATTAAATTTCTTCTTAATCCCTGTACACGCCTCGACAGGCCTTGAGGCTTCCAAGAGATTGAGCCTTCCATATTTCAAGACAATCGGGGTAAGAAGATGGTAAGGTTGTCAGCCCTACGCACCGGCCGCCTTTACACCCCAGGAAATATTCCTGGTGTTCGTTTGTTAGAGGCTGAGTCGATTCCGGGCCCACAGTGCGGCCAGAAAGATTATATCAGTGTAAAATCCCAGTGATACAATCGGGTATCGAACCCACGACCTTCCGGACAGTAACGCAGTGCGTCAACCAACTGCGCCACCGCGTACACTGAATTAAATTGTTCTCTTACATGTAAACCAATGGATTGAACAGCAGCTGCCACAGTTATACGAGTAAATTATTGCTTGTTTGGAACATGGTACAATTAATAGATGAAAGAGTGATATGTGTGCTTATCATATGGATTCCTGTTATGACTTCCCTTGATAAAAAGAAATTACAAATACAATGTACAGGTAAAGCCATTACTACAAACGGTAGCTAATAACACTGCACAGACACACAGCTTGCGGCATGAAATCACTTTCGTCGTAGATAATTAAAACTGTACCAGAACCACAAGACTGCGTTAGCACAGAGGGTAAGGTGCTGTGCTACAAATCGGAAGGTCGCTGGTTCGATCCCAGCTAGTGTCAGTGGATTTTTTATTGACATAAAATCCTTCTAATCGCACTGGGGTCGACTCAGCCTCTAACGGAAATGAGTACCAGGAGCATTTCCTGGGGTTAAAGGCGGTCGGTGCGTAAGTCTTACAACCTTACCACCATCCTGTGCCGTTGTCATGAAATCTGGGAACCTTAACTTCCTGGAGCCCTCTGGGCACTTCGGGCCTGTAACGGGACTGCTTTACCTCTTTTACCAAAACCACAAAAGACTCGAAACAAGTTGTAGATCATAAAGAGATTTACATTTTATGTCACGTGCCAAGTTACAAGTTACTGCTGAGATAATAAATTAGGTTCGAACTAATGAAAATTGGGGTTATACTGGACCGGTGTGGACAGACACTAAAAGTGAATTGTCATGTAAATTTGCGATAAAAATGCAGACGGTACCTTAGCACGGCATTCATTCAATGAACTTTTACGAACAGAATGCACAGTAATTACCGGGTTATTCAACAAGAAACGAACTGCGCAGCGAGTTCTGAGGGTCATCACGAAGTGTCGGCTGCAGCTCGGGTTTCATTACGCTGAGGAGGTGTACAGCCCACAGCCGGAGTCTCACCTACACTAACCTTCAAGTCTGCAGTATGAAATATTCCTCCCTCTCGCGACCTTTCATTTAATAATGTACGAGGCAGGGGTTGGAGGGATAAAACTGAATGGTCCACCGCAGAACACAACGAGTGTCAGTCCATGCGATCACCCTACATCGCTCTACATTTGTGCTTATTTTCTGACGCCACTCCTCTTGTCAAATTTGAGGTAAACGTACAGCATTTCTGAATAGTAATATCTTGCCACCTTAGTTTCTTACACGTGAGGTTCTCCTTAAAAGAAAACTGGCTATTTTTTACTATATCTGAAAATGCCATTTCAACATTGCAGACCTATCTATTATATAATATATGTATTAATAAAAGGAATACTTTGACGAGAAATAGGCGCGTAGTATCGTTAATAGTGAACGCGTATGGATTTTGAACTTCACATGCGAAATAAATCTCCGTTTGTATATCAGACCACAGGATTATATTTATTCAGTCCGTTACATACAATAAAGTTAAAATTATTTTTGCAGGCGACTAATTTTGGCTGTAGCTTCGAGTCAAAATCAGGCCTTATCCAAGAACAATGGGTTTTTGAATACTTCGACTATGCATTTGTTTACATTTAGTTTCGGGCGAATAACGCCTTTACTACAAAGAGGCGAGCTCAAACTTCATCTCGGTACGAAGTTCAAATATCCAAAAAAAAAGTGTAACCCCCCCCCCCCGTATACATAAAAACTCTTGTCTGTACCGGAATAGTGACATTGGACATTTCATTTGCAAAATTCATTCATTACTTAAATCAGCCAGTAACACTAGCAATATTAAGTCAGATACTGAAATATGTTACATTTTTTTGTAAAATTTAGTAGAATCTGCCAATTTGTCTCCATTTTAAAAAATAAATTACTTTATTGTCTCACAGGACGGATGGTTTAAGAAGCAATAGGTGGAAAGGCGCTGTCCATACATCGAGATAAATTTAAAAAGTAGAAGACACTAGGGCCAGTTCTGTCAAGTAGTAGTGCTCGTCATGCTCGCCAACTCGCCAACTCGCCAACTCGCCAGATCAGCCCCTATCTTGCTAACGGACTGCCGTATCTTTCATATCCAGTGCACACACTAAGTGCATATTCCTTCGTGACTGCAATACGTGTTATTACAGATGATGTGCTTATAGGGTGTTGTTATAGTGAATGAAGTGACGACTGGCTATCAAGCTGAGTGTTGGATCTGACTGCACGCCATATGTTTGAACAATTCCAATTAACTGTACAGTAAAATTTACAGCAAAAGGACGCAGCCGGATTCCTGTTATGATTCATACGACGGAATTAAAATATCCCTTAGAGGGGATTGGTCAAAGTCAGGTGTGCACATAAGGGCCAGCACCGTAACGGCAACGAAGCGTTTCCCCCAGCCCCTCCATTCTCCCATCGCCAACTATATTTCAATTATATGAAACCACATGCACAGGCAGAACTACTACTGGCATAGCTCCTACGTACATGATATTAAAATATGATCCAAATGGAAGGAAGGACTTACTCCACATACAACCAACGCTAAATGAGTTACGAACAATTCTGTACAGGGTGTCCGAAAAAATCTGAAACCAATATAAGGTTTTTACTTTCGTTTCACTTTTTGAAAAACATGAAAGACGGAATGATTTCCGTGACGGTTAGGTCCACATTCCAGGGACATGACAATGCCATTATAATCACCTAAGTAGGTACCCAATTACATACACAGCGCGTTTCGAAAATTAATGAGGAAAGGGACAATACTAGTACCTCGGAATACCTTCGCGAAAATGTTACAGTGGAAGCGTGTGGTGGTGATCAGAGGACAGGGAGCTGTCGAAGTCTTCAAGCAAGGTTCTGAAGAAGAAACACAAATATTTAATTCACGAAGGATTTGTGGTGGGTAAAGTGGTACTGGAACGTATTTACGTCTTCTCCGGTTTTTTTCTGCCAGTAATCATGCACCAACGCTCCACATTCAATCGCCTGTCATGAGAAGCCTGTACAATAGGACTATTAGCTGCCTTAGTAGCAATAGGACTATTAGCTGCCTTAGTAGCAATCGACTCAACACCACCCCAAATAAAGCATGAAATATGTCCACATAAACTGCTGCCGCTATTTCAGTGAGTCTCAGAATAATATAAAGATCGAAAAGAAAAAAGTCAATTAACGATACTGACAAGACAGATACTTCATACGTGGTGCAGGCTTTCTGTTTTGAAACGCGGAATTTTTGTGTCAGCAATTTCAGGTTCTCAAGGTGGTGAGTTTTATCAACAGGGTGACATGTCGTGGCATCGCAGAAGACGGTAATCTTCTTACACATAAGCCTACGTGCCTCAAACAAATGTAGTTACGAAGCGCTTTTACTGCCGAAAAGTAAACAAATACATAAGTAAATAAACTGACAACACCAGAAGGAGCTTCCTTCGTTAGCAGTTTACGTGAAGAGATTACATCCTGTTCCGGCATACGAGGTCTTACAACGCTCACTGTTTCCTACATGGTCTTTTAGTGTTCACACATTCGTGGGCTTTTGGCAATCTTTCACTGCAGGCTACATCGGACCTACATATTTATACCATCTAAGGGGGTGTCAGAACTGCCACCGCCTAAAGTGGTACCCACATGAAATAAAGTGAAATGCCGACTTGATGCAACTAGGTAATTTTATTGATGTGTTCTTAGCTCGACATGTTTCGGATACATACGCCCATCATCAGGAGCATTAGATGTTGAGTTGCAGCATATAGTTTTCTGCACCGAGTTTTTGGATGGGTGGTGGTCTTGAGAGACGCTGCGTGGGTCGTGTTTACGGTGAGGATGGTGCACGGCACGGTCAAACAGCCCTCAAGGTACCCACATCTTCAGTTACTCCCTTATCCGTGTATTAGAGTCCATTAAGCATTTACAACTAGTCCACTTAGTACTGTAACTTAATTTCAGAAAGTTACAAACCCCGTATCTATTTTTAAATTAACACTTTCTGTTACCCCTTATCGTTGGTTTATGCCGAAAACTGTGAACAATATGTGGGCCGCGTCAATACTAGTGTTGTGTCCCACTTAGTGACTTAACTGAAACCAGGAAGGTGCGGCGAGCAGTACCAGACACACCATCTGCATGTAATGCATATCGACAGACCTTTTGGTAAACGCACGTAGCAGGACGAATGCAACTTTCGATAGGTCAAAACTTATTTCTACTTCGCGTAATCTAAATGTCGGATCTATCTGGTATAAATTCTGTAGTTTCTTGTACTAGAATAATCTGCATCACTTCCTTTGTGGTTGCTACATCGTATTACAATTCATGTTACTTAATATTTAATTGAATAAACAAAATTATCTTATTATAATTATCAATGAGTAGTTAAATGTGTAACTTCCGCACTGCAGGTCGGAATGTCTATGGTCATCGTACAGAAATCTTTCCACTAAACTGGATATAATTTTGATATCTGACATCCCTCTGTTCTATAAATAATAACAATTATAATAATAACAATAACAATAAACCACACATTATAATCCGTGATAATGAAAAGGGAACATGTATGTTAATAGACGTTGCAATCTCAGGAGACAGAAATGTGATTAAAAAGGAAGCCGAGAAGATTCTAAAATATAAAGGCCTTACAAAAGAAATACAGCGCATGTGGAATGTAAAAACAAAGGTGATACCAGTAATAATAGGGGCGACTGGGACTATTTCAAAGTCATTCAGAAAATACGTGAGCAACATACCAGGAAAACATGAAGCCAAGGAACTACAGAAATCAGCCATACTGGCACTGCACACCTGCTTAGGAAAGTATTAATGTAAAAGTACAATAGATTCAACACTGGAACTAACGATATAAGCAATATGAATAGTAACAACAGAATAGCTGCAACACTGTATTCCCTAGGGACATAGTTTGTCTCAGGAATATAAGTATAAATACCCTGCATAAAGGAGATGATGACGATGATGATAATAATAATAATACTACACACCGTCAACACTATTTTATTATTACTATTAATACTATTTAGTCGCATCACCTCATAAAACCTTCTTTCGACTACAGCAAGTCATCCTCATGTAATATCAATAAGTAAAAGAATGTAAACATAATAATATATATGTGTGTGTGTACGAAAAACTATAAAAAGTTCCGTATCAAATCCTGAAGGAGATCTCAGATCTCATCCTTACAATATGATTATAAAAAGATAAACGTAAAGTGGCAAAGTGACCCAGTTACAGGCCCGCTGTAGCCCAGAGGGTAGGTAGAGGTATAGCTCTACTCTTCCATGACCGCGGCACTAGAAGTGGGTGAGTGGTCAGTAGCACGCCCCGGCCGCACTTTACTCGCGGGAAAGACCCGGTACCCACTTTACAGGGGGCTGGGTGGGCCCCAGGGCCGGTCTGGACGCGCGGAAAATCTCGTCCCCATCGGGATCCGCTCCCGGAACGTCCAGCCCGTAATCAGTCGCTATACCGACTGAGCTACCCGGCCCACACAATATTATTATAACACGGATTAAATCATGAATAAATTAAGTAATATAATTATAATATAAATATAATTTTAAGATTTATTTTATAATAATTTCGTAACGATGAGATCTCATTTCAACTTGACACGCAACGATTTATAATTTTAACAATTTTTAGTACGTTTACATTTTTAAACGTCGTTGTTGGCCTGGCGATGACTTAAAACAGCCGAAATATGCAGCTGTGAGATAATGTGCATAATTAATAAATAATAATAATAATAATAATCCATGTTGACGTTGCAAAGTTCCGATATTAAACTGGATATATGTCAATGCCCCAGGTCTCAATATTTTGTTTCAACTACATTGTGCAGTGTGAGCCGCTGTTGAGAGAAACAACGCTGGGATTGAGTTACATGTAACGTACGGATTACATTTAATCAACAAAAGATGAAAATTAAATTCGCTTGGGACTTATTAAAGTAATCCCCACCGCTGCATGAAATTCTATCGAAAATTATTCAATTGTTCCGACTGTAACTCGCACACATGGACGGACACACTACGTACGCAATGTGCGTCTATTTTACGCAATTTGCTGTCGTTCGTGTAACTAGCCGGATAAAGATGACTTGTAAAATAAAAAATATAATTATAAGCGTCGAGTGTGCAGAAATCTGATCGGAATGCTCGCTTTTACGACTTGTGAAGACAGCGAATCAACTGCCAAATCGCGAAACCTACCAGTAACACATCCCTCCACACTCAACGAAACACAATGTTCAAGGTCGCGGAAGGAATAACAGCAGCGACAGTACAGAAATTGTTCTGTATCTGTGTATACTGCACGATGCCGATTCCACATCCTTTCCAACATTACGCAATTTAATATTAAACTAACTAATCCGTGGGTCAGCGAAAAAAAAAAACCGACAAGTGAAGGATTCTTGAATTACTGACTGCAGAAGGGTGACGATTTGTTACCTGCATCTGCCTGAATGAAATACGAAAAGTCAGCATGAAGCTAAAACGAACCGCCGCAAACACAGAGCGACATTTGAGGTTCTCACTGCGGCGCTCAGGAAGATTCAAGTCTTGTGGGATGGCAGTCCGTGCCGACCGGTGCACAGCCACCGGCGTTTCGAATAAATGTAACCTCGTAGAATACATAAGATGAAGGCATTGGGTTTCTTCGAAATGTCAGTGGATCTTAAAAAATGAAGATGGGGGCATAGACTGGATTAGTCTGGCTGTGGAAAGGGACAAGTGGAGGCAAGGGGTAAGGAAATTCCGGGTTCCATATAATGTGGGGGGGGGGGGTTCTTGACTAGCTGAGGACCTGTTAGTTAGTTCATAGCGTAACATACCAGAAGACTTGATAGTCTTGGTGCATTACGTTTTGTTCCAGATTCAAGTTACAGCTACAGCCTTCATGTAAACACACAGTTCTGAACCCATTTCTTCGGCGTGCTTCCACTCAGTCGGCAAAGTTTCACAGTAAGCTGCACATGTTCTCTTCGTCTGCATATGTATGACCACACACACGTCTGAGCAACTACATTTAGTTCAGCTCAATTATACTTCTAAATAACACGTTGTACACAACGACAAATTTGGCTACGTGCGTTCCAAGACGACGTAAGGCGGAGCCGAGGCATCGCTCCCTCATTCCACCACTAGGTGGAGTTGAGGAGCTGGTCTCACGCGCTGGCCCCCTGAATCCTCAGAAAGAAAGCCGCCGGTACCCGTTCAACTGGATGCCGGGCGCGTGCCACGTTTAGGAGAAAGAAAACTGTCTTGTCGACTCACACTCTGTATCCTTCTAATGGCTATCAATGAATTCGCGGGGTAAAAAGCAATCCCATTACAAGCCTGGACAGACCATGAGGGTTCCAGGAGGCTGAGGCTACCAAATTTCAAGACAGTCGGCGCATGAAGGTGGTTACACTGTCAGCCCTTGGCACCGGCCGCCTTTACCCCACAGCAAATATTCCTGGTACTAATTTCTGTTAGAGGATTAGTCAATCCAAGGGCCCTAATGCGGCCGGAAGGATTGTCAATGAAAAATTCCAGTGACACCTTGGGGAATGGAACCTGCTCCCTCCGACTTGTAGCGCAGTGCCTCAACCAACTGCGCCACCGCCTACACGTAGGAGCGCATGCAGCGTGTCCGTATAGCGACTCGCTACAGTCTCGACGGTCCGGGGATCGACTGCCGTTGGGAAGGGCCAGATTTTTTGCAACCGTCGAGACCGGCCGTGGGGCCCACTCAGTCTCCTGCACAATGGGTACCGGGACTGTCTCCCGGCGGTGAAGCGGCCGGGGCGTGTCGTTGACCAACCACCCCATCTAGCGCCGAGGTTAAAGAAAGAGTACTTACCCTCTGAGCCTTCAAGGCCTGTTCTAAGGTGACCTGTAACTTTACCTACTTTCCACATTTGAAAGAATGTTCCATTTACAATGGAAATTGAGAGCGTCTCTACGCACTACTGAAATGTCCGTGACGAAATGCTTATGAACGCAATGGAAAGAAATTCCGTCTAGTACACACAAAATTCAATACGGACTTATTATTACAGGCACAATTAATGTAAAGCCATTTCCGAAGGACATCGGTATTTTTCACTGTGTCATATCACCTGACAACAAATTATTTGCAGATGTGCGAGCAGCAGGAATGTAAAACACGCGCGGCAGCACGTAGGATCTTAAAACATTAGGCACAGGATTAGAGGCAGACACCTTGACACATCAAGCCCTGACCTGAATCTTCAGCGAAACCGCTGTTGATAACCTCAAATCTCGCACGACTCCCTGCATATTGCTTTTCCACATTCCTTTCTTACAGTTGGTCTTTCTGCCTCACCGGGTTTAACACCGTTTGTTTGCGATTCCAATGTGGGTTTTCTTTGGCGGGCGAAACTCTTTTGCCTTGCATTCGCCTAACTTTACCGCTAGCAGATACAGCAACAGAAAAACTAAGAAATGCAATGAAGGGAATAAAGACAACTTTGGAATCCCAACCTCCCTTCCACGCTCACACTTGCTTCGCAAACCTCGAAAGCATCCTGCTTCTGCCACCAAAAAACCCTGATGTCATCAAAAGTAGCATAAGAAGTAGAAAAGGAAGGGGTGATATGAAGACGGGGAAAGGGAAGAAAAATAGAAGTGTAAGAGGAGTAAATAGTGGCAATTCGTAAAACGTGTTCTACCGTCAGCCGTCATTCTCGAGAAATCTTGCAGACGCCTCTGCAGCAGTTTCCTGTTATTCTGTCTCCAGAGAAAACAATCCTCATTGTAAGAAAAGAGTAATCCATGATGTAACACAAAAAATTCCAATCTGTATTAACCACAAAGAAATGTTACGTTTGTTCGGTACACGTTGTAGCCGATCATTTTTAGTGCAGTTGTTTCTTAGGATTGCTGGCGTCAGTTACGGCCGGTTCATGGCATGCATTGTAAATTAATCTGTCAGCGTATATTCGGGACCGTTGGCGATAGGAAGGAGGGGGAGAGATTTAAATGAGAAAACGTTAGGAGCTGATAACAGACGCTAGCATTCCAGTAAGGAAGTCAGTCGAGTACGAGTGTGTTGTAGGTAGAAGTACAGAAAAGTGACTGTGTCAGTTTCCTAGAAATGATCTAGTTGTTTTACTGGATATAGTGCTACATTATTTTATATAAAGAATAGCATGAATAAATAAAACGGAAGTGAAAAGACAATAATTAAAACTATATGTGATTCGGTGAACCACACCCGTTTCCCGAAAGAGGATCACCTACCAGACTGAGCGTCGGGACAACAAAGTTACGAAGGGTGATCGTTAGAACGTATTTCGCACATAACTCCACCTAATAGCGTCCAAACTACTTTCCTTCATACAATAAAGTTCATGCAGATATGGTATCACATTTACACAACAGCAAAACGCAATGATGATGGGATTGACTCCTTGGGTAGAGTAAATATGTATCCAGATTTGACACAGTAATTAATTCCGATGATACATATTATACAAAACGGTCGCTGAGCGAGCGCGAATCATCTAGGCAGCAGGGATATGAACAGGGGATGTCATAGTGATTCAGTGCTTCGACAAAATGGTTACTTCAGTTGCCCTACGAACCGACTAGCGATCGTCACTTCCAATGCCAGACTGGCACTGTTTGTTCGCAATATATAGGTACTCATCAGGTACTTACAATTTTACAATTTAGTACTTTTTAGTAGAGCTATTAACGTTCTTGTTACGTGCATACGAAAAAGCGAAGAGTGCAGCTTTGGCCTGTGTAACTAATACAGCCGTCAGGTGAGCAGTCAGCCTGAACTGCCATGCTTCCAAACGCCGCATTTTTTGGTGGCGTTACTCAGGCTCGTAGACGCTTAGCACGCAGGGAATATACAGTACATGGGACTGGTTGTGAAGGGAAAAAATGTTATGGTAAAATGTGAAGTTGTCTTTGTGCACGTCAAGAAGTCTCAAGGGAGGGAGGAGGTACAGCTCCACTCAATGTTATCCTTGGCACTAGATGGATGTGAGAGGCGAGCCTCACACTATTTCGCCCTACCTCCAACGATAGCACCCCCGGTACTCATTCAGTAAGAGATTGGTTTCGTCTCCACAACTTGTCTTGACACTTTGCAGAAGAGAAACCCGTCTTGCCCCTACCGGGAATCAAACCTCGATGCCTTGCCCATCTAGACCGTGGTCTAGTTACCGCACTGAACGGTGGCAGATATTATACTTGGAATTTCAAATGCAAAGGAAACCTGGCCGTTTAAATGTGTGTTCAGTAGAAAAGAATTCGAGAACTCGTGTAGGCAATATTGGTGATATGGAACTATCAGCTCTAATGTGGCGAATTGTCCACAATATTGCTGCTTATTTACCCCATAGAAAAGACAAGGGCAGCGATCTGAATGTGCAAGTGAATCGAATGCATGAACATGATGAATGTCATTTGTCAGGTCAGCAGCGCGGATGCAAGAGGAAATTCCCGTAAGTCTAATAAAGGTATTAATCGAGAGAGAGGGAGAGAGAGAGACGTAGAAAAGACAACTGCGTGATTGCATAGTTCGAGAACTTGAAAACGACAGTCACAAATCAAATTAATAATCATAATTAAATGAAGGGTACAGTGCAGCCAGAGAATGGGACGGCTATCTTTCAAGAGACATCTCACTTTTATGGAAACCAGGCCGATTGGTACTGTATTCACAAGCGCCCAACATTAAGAACTAGACATGAAGACGTGAGATTTGAGGTTCTCAGGGAAATGAATATAGAGATTAGAGTATTATGGGATATGACGCCGTGCAGTATGGTAGAAGTACCAGCGTGTCAGAGGATGCCTTTGCTAAACACTAAGACAGACATATAAGAGGTTCATTCAACTTGCTCGATGATGGGGCGACACGGTTGAACGCAATGTCCGTACACTTATACCAGACAAGACGGCGTTACGGCCCAGATGACATTCTGTACACACAGGGGCACGCGAATTCAGTCGCCATATTTCTAACAGTATACTTCCATGGTGTCCACATCTACGCCTAGGAATATGATTGCTTGCATCTTCCTACGGGCTCGATTCTTGGTTTGTGATCAAAACTTACCTGGGAGACGGAGGTATGTGTGGGAGAGTACTAACTAGGCCTTGCACAACACGACAAAAGGTATGCCCCAAACAAACTCTGAATCATAAGGCCAAATTTACGATCACGGCATTCACAACACAAAAGACTATTAGCAGAAATTTCAGGCATGATACAGAAAGCTAAATAACAAAGTTACGTCAAATTTGGACGTTTTGCTGACCGTGCATCTCTGTATATTTATCTCAGTATTTAACCAACTTGATGCACAAAATTTGTTTCACAATAAGTTTTTATTTCATGCCTCTACATGTTTCGAGCACATGTGCTCATCATCAGGAGGTCAAAATTGCATTA
>Ga0123352_10003635_pt1 | contig 22403 bp, 17 predicted proteins | sample TergutLab28metaG_FD_89700 | JGI IMG/M metagenome (GOLD analysis project Ga0123352, IMG submission 89700) | Labiotermes labralis P1 segment gut microbial communities from Petit-Saut dam, French Guiana - Lab288 P1 | ecosystem: Host-associated > Arthropoda: Insects > Digestive system > Gut ...
CTCTTGCCACACGCTACGTAGCATCTCTGGCGTCACTTTTGCAACTGCGGCAGTAATTCGAGTTCGGAGTTCAACGACATTTGCAGGCAAAGGTGGTACGAACACTCGATCTTTAACGAATCCGCATAAGAAAAAATCCCTTTCATGCGTGTGGTACTGTATATTTCTATACACTTTCAAAGTTGTAAAGCTCTTTTTGAAACACCCTGTACAATAAAACATCACAAACTTAAAAGATAATTTGTAAACCTCTACAATAAGATTCTCATATAAATTTCAAACATTATTAGAATATCATACAGGTTTAGTCCCTGTTATAATTTAAATATTCAGCTAAAGTATAAAATGAATGTAACTGTAAGAAAACCTTAAGAGCTTTTTTAAACTGATTAAAATCACTTGACAACAGCTTTATTTGAATAGGAAGATAGTCCTATATCTTGTTGCCAGCAAAAGAGGACTCCTTTGATAGATAGATAGATTTTATTGTGGCTGAAATAAGTTCTTGTTATTTATAGTTTTAAAGCCATATAGTTTAGAATTTTTCATCTTTATTATTGACTACACACACAGTTATAGAAAATATGTATTGAGCTGTTCAAGGTAATATTCCCAAAATTTTAAAAAATTCTCTGCAAGAATCTCTGCTTCTGGCTCCCATCATAATTCTAATTATCTTTTGTAAACTAAAAACTTGTATGCTATGTGAGCAGTTTCCCCAGAATAACAGTCCATAAGTCATTACTGAATGAAAATAAGCATAATAAAGCTTTAAAGTACATTGTGTGATAAAAATGGTTTGACTACTCTAATTATGTAGCAGGCTTGGCTCAATCTAGGTACAATTTTATCAACATGTCCCAGGATAATGTGTTATCTATCATAATTCCTAGGAACTTTAAAGATGTTAGTTATTAATTTATTATTATGTTCAATTACCAGTCCATTAAAATAGTCTTTTTTGTCAAAAATTGTATAATTTTTTTTTTAATTTAATGAGAGCAAGTTAGTAATCAACCATTTGTGGATTTTTTTAAAAATCTTATTAATATCATTTTCAAATATATTGTGATTAGGGTTATTGTCAATTAGGCTTGTATCATCAGCATATAATGTTATTTTGTAACTTCCATTTGAGTTTGAGTGGTATTTTAGGTAAATCAGTAATGTAAATTAAAAACAACAATGGTCCTAGAATCGGTCCTAGGGGGACACCGTAATTTACTTTCCCCCAGTTGGAGAAAGTGTTTTCATTTGAAGAATCATTACTTACACTCACTCGTTGATTTATGTTTTCAAGGTATGATTTAATTAAGCTGTACCATGAATGTTAAATCAAATACCAGAGCTTAAATAATAGTCTAGCTTATTATTTTTAGGAATATGGTAATTTGTATTTAGTTCTGTCCATTTAGTTCTGTCCATTTTTTTTTAGGTGTGCACACTGACTGAATTTCTGTTAGATACAGTTTCACTGGAAACCTACATGGACACGCCCAGTGAACATCTCCCAGGATTATTCCTTCACATAATAACTCAGTTAACACAATATTGTGATTCTTTGCTGCCGCAAGAGATTGCCCGAAGCCTTCACCTTTGCGCCAAAATCCTTTCTCGGGTTCAGCCATCAGCATTAGCCAACCAGCTGGAGAGCACAAAAATGTCTGCCCTTGATCTTTCAGAAGAGAAGATTCATATAAACATACAATCTGATGTAGCTAAAAGCTGTAGTGACATGTCAAGTGTTCAGTCAGATCGTAGCAGGGCCAATAGTGATTTGTCAGAAAAGAAGAAGACAAGTAAAGACAAATCTCAAGCAAAAAAGTCATCCTCCAAAATGAAAAAGTCACACAGTGCCAAATTTCGTAATAAGCATTCTAAGAATGTTCTCAGTAATTACTCTGTAAGTAGTCCAGTTTTATTGTCAGTAGTGAGGACTGATGGACTGGAGATGAGTCTTACTGAAGATAAACATGTGGATGATCTAACAAAGAGTTCAGAATTCATATCTCATATTGGGAGGGAGAGTCCAGATATGGGTAGTAGAAGTGCTGGACCCTCCATAGAATGTGGATTGAACCAGATAGACAGCAATTTAAGTAGATGTGGTTCATCGCCCATTAACACATCAATTACTGCAGAATTTCAGGTTCCAAGCAAGCAGCAGTCTGTTCTTGAACAGTGCCTAAGACAGTATGAGAAATTCTATGTTAAGTTTGTTGGCGGACAGCATGTTATAAACGGCAACAAAATATGTGATCTTTTTCAGGAATTGTTAGTTATTCTTCCTGGTGAAACTGCTGAGATCCGTGCAGCAAAACTTGAAAGCCTCTTATATAGATGTTTGAAGACTAGTAATAAAGAGGTCATTGCTTCTGTAAATGACACTTTACAATCATCATTCAGATGCAAAAGTGTGAAGAGTAAGAGTTATGAATCATGGGTTCATTTAAAGTCAGTGAGTGCATGTCAGAGTGAGCAGTGGGATGAACCAGTGAAAGTTGCTTCAAGCCTTCTAGTCGAACTGTCTACATTTCCTACGTATTTCCTTCCGGGGGGATCATTAATTACAGATGAACCCATGGAACTGGCATCATTTCCTGGGTGGCTGCAAGTTCTTGTTGTGTGTGCCTGTTGGCTAAGCAATGTGCCATCTCTTCAGTTAGTTGCAATATCAACTCTTTTAGACCTCATCTCCCTCTTGCGATCACAGTGTGAGAGCACAGGAGTTGCCGAGAGTGAACACCATGGTGTCGTAGCTGTTGTTATGGTTCCTCTTTTAAAGCCATGGCATGTTCAGTATTTAGAGCATCATACAAATGTTGTTCCAGTACTAGCTCATTCCCTTTGGCACCACCTTGGTCAGTTGAGCTCTGAGCTCAAAGTCTCCTGTGTTGAATTGTTGCATCAGTTGCATAATGTGTTACCCAGTAATGATGCGGTTGAAAATGTTATAGGTGAATCTTTGGCTGATAATAACACTGAACGCAGGGTAGATGCTTTCCATAGGTTTGCTCTTCTGTGGCATGTTGGACGAGAAGTTGAAACCAAAGCAGGAATGAACAGGAATTTGCGAACTTTTGAGAAATCACTTTTGAAAATGCTTGATAATCTCCAGTTAGCAGAAAGCTGCCCTTTAAAATTGTTGGCACAGTCATGGTTACTGCATTCCCTCCTTCGTGGAGATACCTCACGACTATTGGATCCACTTCTGTTAATGTTACTGGATCCTGTCACAGCTCGAATGAGTGTTCTGCATGTGAGCATTGAACATTCCAACACTGTTCTCACACGTGCTGTGAAAGATGCTGAAAAGGGAGATGGTTTAGATGACAGTTCAGCTACAGCAAAAATTTATGCAATTAGTTCTGTTGATGGGAATGTAATCTATCATGTTTCTGACTCCACAGATCAGAGGAAATTAAAAAATCAGAAGGGGGAAAGGAGAAAAGTGACCAGTAATCCTGTGAGAGCCAAACGAATATTTGCCGTTACCACACTTGTTGGTGGAGGGACAAGAGAGTGCCATTACATAACTGAGAACTCTTATATTAAGGAACATGAAAATGGACTTCTTGTGCATAAGCCTCATGTACAAAACATATCAGTATTTGTAAATCCTTTCTCATCTGCCACAACCAACAGTAATATTTCTAATGATTCTGCCCCTGAATATGAGCTAACTGTCTTCAATGATGGAAAAAATACGGCAGCACATGAAAGCCTCCATACTGCACCAAGGATCCATGAGAGTAAAAAAGGAAGTGAAATTGGGAGGGAAGAGAAACCAGCTGACATTTTGGATTCATTTAGTAGGAAGGTGACTGATCCTGACTTCTCAAAGTCTGAAGCAGGTTTTCACAGTGTTCAGGTCATAGGAGATGGATGTGAAGAACCTCATGAGAGTGGAGAGTCATTCTGTGACAGTGATGTTAACAGTAGGCTTCAGGTGGTTAATGGAGTTGTGCATAGGTGGTCTGCAGAAGAAGAGGACGTGCTGGGAGAACTAGAGGAGTCTACAACTGCAGAAGAGTTCTTTGGAAGTGGTGCTTTCAGCAGTGGTGATTCTTCAAGTGTGATCATAGTGCAGGAAATATTGCAGGATGTTCTCCAGTTGGTGGTCAGCCAGTGTTCTGAAGGCAGGCAGGTGAGAAATGCTATTATAATTATGAATTGTTAGCAAAGAGGTAAAAGCTTAATTTGTTTTCAGAAGAACATGGTTTGAAATCTTGTCTAGGACATTGTCTCACCTGATGCAGAGTTTGGCATGGGAAGCATAGTACCTGTAATTTACAGAATTTTGGGATGCTGTATTTAAACACTTGGGAAAGAGAGTTGGGGTAGGAGGATAATTTTACATTTGTGCACAATACTTAGTGTGGAATGAATTGGATTATGATTGGATTCCAGTGCAGGTGGGCTTCTGTGCTGCCTATTTAAAATTTGAGACTCCAAAACAACGGGAATTTTTTTGAACATGAGCGGCTATTGATTGCTCTTCAAAGACTTTGTGAGTGTACAAGTAAAGAATCGCTTAATTTCCCATGATATGCACATTCACATCTATTTTTGTTAATATGCCACAGTTATAATGTATTAATGTCCTATTCCTTATTTTCTGTAGGTAAAAAGTGAGAGTAAGCCACGTTCTGATACCAAATCACCTGGCCAGCAATCAACGGGAATTGGAGTACATCAGTTTCATTCACATATGCTCCTCTACTGCGGTGTTTATGACTCACATCGAACATTGTATGCCCTCAGTTCACTTCGTAGCATCCTGCTAACAAATGCCCGTATGTTCCTCTGTGCTGCGGCCACCACAGGCCTTTCAAATGCTCCCAGAAGCTCTTGTCTTCTTGCGTTGCTTGCAAGACATCGCAAATCGGTGTTTGGGAGGAGTTTCCATGGAGATAATGCTGTCTTAAGTGGAGAGTTTGGAACAACATACCGAAGTAGCATGTACCTGGAGGTTTTGATCACTGTGTGTCTGTATTTTGCTAGGAGTTATTATCCTAATCTGGGACAGATGAGACTCACCCAAGAAGAGATAGCAGGAAATAGACAGGTATTTTATGTTGGATGTTATCCATTGTCTAATATATACAGGTGTTTTTACAGCACGTAGGACATACCTTGGGAGCATGTTTTAGAGGCATGTTGAGTAAAAAAGGTGTATGCAGCGTAGGTCAGTGTGATACTGTAATTAAGTTAACTGCTGTTGTATTGTAACAATGAGCACAGAATTATTTTTCAGTTAAGTCTTGCTTGGTGTGAAAAACATTTACAACTAAATAAAATTTTTGGAGTGAACATCTTATGAGGGCATGCATGCTGTCTCTCCATTCAGTGGTGTTGCAGAATGTGATCCATTTCATTTGTTATGACAACACTGGATTGGGTTATGCACTCTTCCAGCTGCTGCCTTGTTTCTGGCTTCCCTGACAAGTATGTTGAAGTAATGTGTGAGGCATTCCATCATATTGTATCCACATTTGTCCTTTTGTTACATGAGGCACATCTTGCAACAAAGCAGCAGTTCATTTTCTGGAATATTTCCAAAAGAAGTAGCTGTCGAGTGCCCTTCCATTAAGTAAGGTCCATCTAGGTAGTTTACAAGTATTTTGCTGCACATGTTTTACAAAAATATCTTTTGAATATATCTTTTTACTATTTGAAATAGATTGTACTTTGTCCAAGGGTTAGAATCCCTTGTGTTGTTAGTAGCTTCACCTGATTTTAAATATCCAACATCTGAATGGTTCTTGTGATGATTTTTTTTTTGTCACACCTAGTAATGCGATTGATTTTACATAGACATTTACATCTAAATCTGTTTTCTCCTAGATGTCTAAGGGCGCTTGCACACACACTGGCTTTTTGCCGGAGTCGGATCCGGCTCCAGTCATGGAGTTTTTTACATGTACCGGCATTGCCGCTGCCAGTGGTCAGTTTGATTTTGAACGCTGTGTAGGTTTCATACAGACTGGGGTATTTAAAACAGTCGTCCGGCACCGACAGGTTCAGATACGTGTGCAAGTTCCAATGCAGTTACATTGAAACTGACAAGCCGGCTGCAAACCCGGCGCCCGGCTTGTTGAGTTCCAGTCCAGCACGCTAATTTGCTGGACTGGCAATTCGGCCGGACCGGCTGCTTGTGAAAACACCCATTTGTTTACATTGCATCCGGCGCCGGAGTTGGACCCGGCTCCGGTTTTGCCGGTGTGTGTGCAAACGCCCTAAGTCAGAAACTAATCTTACTGCTCATCCTGTTAAATCATCTTACATGATGATCAATACCTTGAGTATCACAGGGGTCATCACCCTTACATCCGCTGTTTTAATGTTCTGCCATTTCTGTGCCTTCTCACTTTTTGACACATTTATGTAGTCCAGATTTATGAATTAATTTATGTGTTCTGGCTCTTTTGCTTTTCTCACTCTTCCATGCTATAGATGCTTCTTGTGTTTTCTGCAGACGGTGGAGTTTAATCGAGTGCCACGTGACTCATTTGGCAGGCACTTAAGCAGCCCAGTTTGATGCTCAAGCTGAGTCCTAAGAGAAAATGCTAGGAAATGTCTGTATACCATATTGCTTTCTTTTGGATCTTTTCCTTATCATCTTTCTTAATCATATCAACATCTCATTCAGCTCTGCATAAATTCTGTAGTTTTTGCAGCATCCTTAATGACCAGTGAATAATGAATTAATGAAATTATTTTCATGTTCTGTGCATTATCAGTCCATTTGGCACTACCAGGCTTTAGCAGTTGAGAACAACAGTGAAAATTTACCATAGTTTCTCTATTCTTGTACTCCGTAGCTGTTTATCGTTATATCTGCCTTCGAATATTTTCCTTTCATTATTTTTTCTGTCTCCCTCCTTCCTTGTCTTGTAGCCAATATTCATTGAATTGTCATTTCAGAAGTTACAGTCTTCATGTTATATCTTCATTTTAGCCCCATATGTTAATGTTGGTTTTTGATAAACTAAAAAAAAAAATGTTCCCTCATATGTTTTTGCTACATCATTATATTGTGTTGTATTTTTGACCAATAAAAGTCCGAGGTGCTTATTTGTGTTTTTAGTTTTATGTTAGTATTATTATATTTATATGGAGTTTGTTTACTCTGGGTGATGGTTGTTTATGTTCTTTGCACCTAAAGGTACAGCTGGCTAGTGCTGAGCTTCTGATGCTCATCTGCTCTGAGCTGATTTACATCGTTCGTGACAGTGGCAAAGGTTTTGCTTGTTACATAGCTGACTTACTGTCACGATGCAAGGTACAGAAAGTGGTTCTGCATTGCGTTCTGTCCAGTGTTTACAACATGAAGACCATTGCGAAGAGTCAGGAAGTTAATTTTGCTAAGGTGCGTGTGAAAGAACATTACCAGACTCGAATGTTGAATTTCACTATGAACTGCTACCTGTGCATACATAAATGACATGCCTTTTATATGTACACAGTAAACACATTGTTGACAGTTACACAACCCCAAATGCAAAATCAGGAATCACATGGTTATCAAGATATGATGTCTGCTAACAACAAATGGAATGTGACATTTTTGGTCTGTGTGTGATAATACAATAATGTAAGTTGCTGTTCTGCTGAGAGTCATGACACCAGGAGGATTGCTTAGAGGGCAAGGTGGTGTTGGAAGTTGTGTGAATTTTTCACGACTTATTCCTTAGGTTTTCTGTGGTCAAGAAAAGGTGAAGGGAAGAGCTTGCTGTCTACAGCAGCATTTCAAAATGTGGATTGCCCAAGACCAGATACTTCTGTATGATGCACCAGTTTATTGGATGCTACTTGTGCCATAGCAGTTTCTGAAACTTTAATTTTGTGGTGCTGTATTCTTGCACCATGTGGATGGTTAAGTGCCTTCAAAGAGTCAGTTGGAAAATGTTGCATGTTATGGCATTCGAACGTATATTGAACAGCTGAATAGAGAAGAGGGAAGTAGCTTAAGTGTGATATTTTGAAGGCAGCTGGGCTAAGGGATATTGAGTGTTAACAGAGTCAAGGTGTTGCTTGTATCCAAGAACTTGCTGAAACTAGTGCATTCAGTGAATGCCGAATGTACAATTTTTTTTTTACAAGAGTGGATTTGAACTTGAAACTGAGGAAAATCTTGAAGGGAGGAACTGTGTAACATTTAGGTTATTGACTTCGATCATTGAAACTGATCATTAAATGAGACAAAACCTTAAACTGAGGCACATATGTGGGTGTTCTATTGTATATGTCCACATGTAGCTTGTCCAAACTACAGTATGTTGAAAGATTAAATTATTTACTTGCCCTCTTTCTTTATCATTATAGTTACAGTTTTGCTTGTTATCTGACAGTTTTCATTGGGGTGAAATGCTGTAATTAGTAACATGTAGCAGTCCTTCATATTTCAGTCTGAAGAACAATGTTAAACTGAACTGCATGGTTATCATTGAAGGTATAAAAACAAATTGTGTCCTTCATCTGTTCATGCAGTTTAATTTGAATTGCAGTCAGTCTCAGCTGAAGAGCAACCTCAACAGAGAACCTTTACAGAGGAAATAGTACACTTCAATGATCCTGTCATTGAAAGCAATGAAAATGTTGGCAGGTGTAAATATCGAGGCTCAGATCATTCTGAAGGTTTCCAAATTCAGTTGCTTAGGTAAGAAAGAAACTTCATATGTGAATAAAAATATAGAACTGTCTTTTTTTTTTTTTTTAGTACGGAGGGGACATCATCTATCCATCCATCCATCCATCCATCCATCCATCCATATATGGCACTACAGCCCCTTCCGGGCCTTGGCCTCCCTCATAAGACGACTCCATTCAGCCCTATTTTCAGCTCTTCTCCTCCATCCTCTTTATCGCCAGCAGTTGTAATGCATCCCTCTGGACCACTTCCACCCATCTGGTTCTTGGTCTTCCCACTGGTCTAGTGATGAAGTTTCCGTTTAAAACCTTTTTTGGAATCCCTTGTTTTTCCATTCTTATTATGTGACCTGCCCATCCTAATCTTCTGATTTTAATGTCCTCCATGATGTTTGGCTCATTGTGTAAACTGTACAGTTCAGTGTTTCATCTGGGATGCTAGCGTCCCCCTTCTTGTGTTGGGCCATATATTCTTTGCAGTATTTTCCTTTCAGAAGTGTTTTGCATCTGCTGTGCTATTTGTGTTAGTGTCCAGGTCACACTTCCATAGTATAATATTGGCTTAATTAATGTTTTGTACAATCTTATTGTGTTATTTCGATGAATTTGTTTGGATTGAAATATGGTTTGCAGGGAGCTGTAGGCTTTATTAGCTGTCAGGATCCTAGCTCGGATTTCTTCCGTTTCATCATTGCTGTCATTTATTACTGTCCCTAGATATTTAAATCTCCTGACCACTTCAATCTTCACTGTTCCTCCCTTTCCAAGTCTCGTGTTCTGCACCATTGCTTTTGTTTTATCAACATTTATGATAAGCCCAACTTCTTTTGCTCTCTCATTCAGTTCACCATATACGTCTGAAATGGCCCTCTTTGTTCTACCCACAATATTTATATCGTCTGCATATCCAATTGATTGCACTGATTTATGAGATATTGTTGATGTGGTTTATACCGACAGTTGCCTTATTACATATTCTAATGCTATATTAAAGAGGTTGGGTGCCAGTCCATCTCCTTGTTTTAATCCAGTTCCTACCTTAAAGCCATCTGTCATAATCGTTGCTGTCTTTACATAGTAAGTTGAGTTTTCCATAGTTGCTTTCGTTAGCCTTACCAGTTTATTCGGGATTCCAAAGTGCGCCATTATTGCGTACAGTTTGTCCCTTCAGATACTGCCATATGCTTTCTGAAAATCAACAAAGATCTGGTGTATCTCTTACATTATGCTCCCAGGCTTTTTCCAATAAATTTTTAACTGTAAAAATTTGGTCTGTAGTGCATTTTCCTGTTCTAAATCCTGCTTGGTATTCTCCAATTATATATTTAGTGTATTTTTTAAGTCTGTTATTAATAACTGTAGTTAATATTTTATACCCTTTGCATAGTAATGATATTCCTCTGTAATTTTTGCATTGCAGTTTGTTTCCCCTATTTTTATATATTGGTATTATAATGTTCTTTGTCCAGTCTGTGGGCATCTTCTCTTCCCACAGAGGGGACATAATGCTGAGCAGAATAGAGAAGGTGTATGAAATCCATCAGTGTTAATAGTTTGCATCTTTCTTAATTTGTGCAGAATTTGGGTATGGATCAGTCTTTTTCCTGAGGGCTGGGAATTCTTCATATCGATAGTTTTCAGTTTTCTCATATTACAAACACACACACACACACACAAATTGTGGTTTTGATTTTGAAGTAGAGATGTTAAAAATGGAGCCTATTTGATGCTGTATTTTCACCAAATGCTGAATATTTTGTGCAGTTGAAGTTCTCAGAACTCAAAAACCATAGAGCATGAAATTAATGTCACTGTAACGTAAAAACTGATGACACAGTTTTTTTCCCAAACTGAAAGTTACTGGTATGGTGCAAAATATGATGGATGCTGGTTGATTAATTTGGTTTGTACAGTGATATAGTAAAGTGTGAAGGCAAAGCTGTCTCGATAAAGGAAATCCCAACTTTATTTGAGTGTGTCTTAAATATCTTAAGATTGTGTTGCTTATATGGGTCTATGTGATAGTTGTTGAATAATTTTCTTTCAGGCTTCTCTTAGCTCTTATTATGCTAGAACATCAAGTAAACTGTCAGAAAGGTGATGGCGAACCACCTACAGTCAACAAGGATGTGGTGCAGACATCTTCACTGGGCAAACTGTCAGCAAATCAGCTCAAGTACATCACTGGTCATGTGATTCCACAGCAGCCCATGTTTCTTGCGGCTGTTCTTAGTGCTCTCCAGCAGGTATATGACTGATATTCCATGCTTTGGTTTTCTGCATATAAGAATGAAGTTTGTGACTATTCTGAGGTCATGGAAAGAATTCCTGTGGGCAAATCCCTGGCACATCTCTGTACTGATGTTATGCTTCCCCTACAGTGTATTTCTCTATGATCCCCTCTGCTAGTTTGGCCATTCTGTTCACTTAAATGCTACTAGTAATGACTACATGATAAGCGACTGACAAGTATGGGAGGGGTATGTAGCAGTGAACATAAAGTGGGAAACCTCAAATGCTCTCATCCCTACAGTCTGTGGGAATTATGTTCATGGCCTTGGGATGACCTGTTCATTTGTCTGTTCAGAAGGTTTGTTGGTAGTGGAGTCTGATCATATTTTATTTTCAGAAATCTTGTTAGTTCTGAGCTTAAGAATGCATGAAGCTTTATGGTGTGGTGTCTAATTAAGTATTGGGATGACTCTCAGATGTGTAATTATTTGTGTAGTTTATTATAACAGTAATACTAAACGTAAAGTTAAAACTGTCCCTGTGCACATCATGGAGGCATATGTTGGAGTGGGTATATAGCTCCACTTATTCTTTATGTTGGCATTGGATGGAGGTATATGGCCAGCTTCACACCCTTGCTGTTTTATTTCTGGTGAAAGGAGCACCCTGTACCCATGTAGTAGGAGGAGGGTGGGTGAGCACCTGAGCTAGTCTGGAGATGTATAGTAATGGTAATAAGAATATAATTCACGGTGAATAAGAAAAGTGAAATATTGTGCTTTTCGAGTTGGACTAACCAAAGAAATAGGTCATAATTCTATCAACCCAAGTGGTGTAATAAACTGTATATTGTACAAGTAGTGTGTGAAGAACATGGTCAAACATGTTAGAAAGGAAGAAGTGAAATAAAAAGAAAAGTTTTAAGAAGTAACCATTTTTGTTAATCCATTAATTTGGAGTTTAGTAGACTTCAGCAAAGTCTCAAATGTCTTGTTTAGACAGCTAGCCAGTATGGGAAGGGGTGACACTGTTCATGTTCAACATTGCATTTTGTCTGCACCTAGGACCACATGAGACACTTGCATCAGCACTGGACCACTCTTGTTACATCTGCACTCCCATTCATGGTTCAGTCCCTTACGCACATAGTGATGAGTGTGGTGAATCAGTTGTGCTGCAACGTGGAGAAACTGTCAAAATATTATGGCATGTCTAGTCTGTCAAGGTAAGTTGCTGTGTCATTAATGAGTGTATGTACATAATGCATTGGCACTTGTCAGCTGTGTAGCTTGTGTGTGTAGTGTGTTGGACAGAAGGTTGAACTGAGCAGACACTTCTTTTGTTTCACATTTCAAGGACAAAATACTGAAGTAGCTAGCAAAATATTACACACCTTCAAGAGTGCAGTCCTGCAATGATGCATAGTCTCTGTTGCTCTAAGTCACTTATCTGTTATTTAGGTCCACAAATGTACCAGTTTTTTCAGAATGTAGAAATATTTCTTTTTAAATATATAAGTTCTAGTACATTCACAATTAAAATTTGCAAACATGCACCTATTAGTTCCACCGTGTCTGTCTGCTGTCATTGTATTTCAGTTTTGGCTAAAATCAGGTGAAAGTAACAGGCCCTTTGTGTGAGGACATATATGCATTTTTGTGTGCATTGATAGTGTGATTTGTTACATATTTATCATTACATATTTTTAGAGAAAAATTAAATGTGCTTGTTTATATCCAATACATTTATTTGATTTCTTATTGCTTTTTAAATGATACTCTCAGTGCTTGGAATCATCTTAATGTTGTCCATCATCTCACGTTTAAAATAAAAATTAAAACGTTGCGGACAGTGGACAAAGTCCAAAGATTGAATTAATCCAAATGGCCTAATGTACTATTTTGCCAGTTGCCCAGAGGGACTAAGGAAAACCCTAAACTCTTATTCAGGTAGCAGGTCTGGCCCAAGATTTGAACGTGTAATCTCCTGAATATGAAACACAATTGCTACCTGCTTCACCATTACATTCAGTCCCGATACACTTTATATATAAGCCTTACATTTTCCCCAGGATGCTTAAACAAAGGACATTCAGAATTAACTTGTTGAGTCAGTTTTTCTTGGTTGGAACTGAGTTACTGAACTAAGAATTTGCTGTAGAATGTGGTTTGCCCAGGGACAGTGTTTTACAGCTGTACAAACCAACAAACGAACCTCTATTATATCACGTCTGTTAGGTTCATTCTTCTCTAAGTTACATTCTGAATCATTTTCAAATTATCTGTTCTAAATGTAAAATGCTTTTCCATCAAGATACATGCTGTGCCACAGGCATTAGTAGATTTCTTCTGTTGCAGCACACCACTGGCTTCATGCTGTTTGCCAGCAGACTACACAGTGACACAGTTAGAAGCCCTAACTATATTGTGCCACTATTGCCTGCTGGATAGCACCCAGCAGCTGTCCCATGCTTTCAGTCAGCAGCTGTTGACTGGCTCTGGAACTATACACATGGGCATACCTGGAGCAAATCCAGGCCAGATCTTCAACAACCTGATACACGTGTTCATGCCAACACCATTACAGCAGGTACTTTGCTTAAAGATAGGCCTCTTACCAAGTGGTGTTTTTGCGGTATAGTAATGTTAAAATTTTCCAAGGAACCAGGCAATTGAGAATTCTTATGTGGGAAAATATCTTTCAAACATGGGTCCAAAAAAGGTACCACACTTCTTGTAGCTCCAGGTACAAGTATTCACAAAACATATCAGTATCAAAACGTGTTATTGATATGCAGGGTTATTCGGAGAAGTTCCCAGTTACAAAGAAATAATTTGGATTTTTAATATCATGCCCAAAATCTCATAAGTATAACAGTACATTTTCCCATATATGAAGTTCTTCATGTAAAGCATTTTCCTACTTTAGAAGTTTATTTTGTGGGATTTTTATACAAAAATTATGCATCTGATATGTTTAAAAGTTCTTACAGCTATTAGTCATTTGTTGATTATAGAACTGTAAATTAGTAATCAGTTGCAGAACATTTCATTGTTTGCACCACAACATACTGACTGCTCACTTCCGAAGACATGAATTTTGTCATTAATTTTGGTCCACTATATATATATTTTTAGTTTGGGCCGGGTAGCTCAGTCGGTATAGCGACTGACTACAGGCTGGATGGTCTGGGATCGAATCCCGGTGGGGCCGAGATTTTCCGCCTGTCCAGACTGCCCCTGCGGCCCACCCAGCCTCCTGTAAAATGGGTACTGGGTCTTTCCAAGGAGTAAAGTGTGGCCGGGGCGTGCTGCTGACCACTCACCCCCATCTAGTGCCGCGGTCATGGCAGAGTAGAGCTATACCTCTACCCACCCACTAGGCCTTTTTTACAGAGTTTTTCTCCTTTCTGAATTTACTTATCACTGGTCTATTGAAAGACTTTGCAGGAAACGTTATTTTAAATACAGAAGCCATACCATACAAGTGGGTGAAGTTTGTACTGAATGAGCCAACTTTCAACAAAATTGCTGTTAATAAACATATTATATTGGTTTAACATTAAAGTGGTGATTATGTACTGCTGGGGTGTAATGCCATATCATATGGTAAATCGGTACTGCCATTGCAGAGGAACATGCTGTAGGATTGATGTGGTTTCACTTGCCAGATGGCCATAATTTTGATACTTGCTGCCATGGAAACCTCACATTTCATTATTATGGCATTTCTTATGTGGGAAACATATTAAGTGTATTAGAAGTGCATTTGCCAAAGGGGGGAATTGGTGGGACAATAATTGAATATCTTTGGCACAAAAGTGTCTTGAATGGGGATGTTTAAATCCAGTATATGGTAATGATGGGTGAGGTCTTTTCAAGGGGATGAAGCCCGTACTGTAATTTATTGATCATTTCTCACATTCTTTTTTCACTTTTTATTCAGATATGTGCAGGGAGGTAGCTTGTCTCTATCAAACTAGCTTGATACAGCTGTTAGCTACTGATACGTCTGTTAACTGCTGATACAGCTTTACCTTTTGTTACTTTCTTGGATTTCTAAGACAATTGAGGATTGAAAACTAGTGCACCTTCTCCCACATTACATACCTTGGCATAACCAAATAACCAGCCAGGTACTGAACTTGGTGCATGGTACTTTTTTTATGTAGAAGTGATAGCCTGTGAAATGTAATGAATTTTTATCTTCTCACTGTCATTTGTTTTAACATTCATTGTTTAAATTTTTTCATGTATCAGGATTCAGTCCCTAAAGAGAAGCTTAGCCAACTTGATCCCCATGTTACAGCAAGGAGAGTGGTTCTTAGCAACATGCCTAGAATCATTGCCAGTGTGTCTGCATTGTGGCAGGCTGTTATGACTGGAAATGAATGGTAAACATGTAACTGAATTTCATTCAGTAATAATTGTATGAAATGGTTTATATATATATATATATATATATACACACACACGCACACACACACACACACACGCACGCACACGCACACGCACACACGGTATAGTATAGTATAGTATTACAGAATAAATGGAAACAAAAGGCTACATGTGCAAATATTGACTTATATGAATACTGAATATTGATTAACATGAATAAAAAAATTTTCAATGTAGGTACTGTAGTTGAGGGTTCTAATATTTTTTTTTATCCCACATAGTCCCCAGATCCAGTTATTTGTGCAGCAAAGTCATGGTACAATTTTATTACTAAATGGACAAAAAATGAATTGGTAAAATCCTTCTAGATTGGGTCTGGCGTGGGATCTTGGTGGAAAGTATGAAAACTGTATTATGTTCATTGTGCTTCTGCAAGCCAGACTGAGTCCAGATTAGGTAGAACCTTAAAAATTTAATAAGAGAAATGTGTTAAACAATTTCTTGAAGTGGTTTAGAATATTTAGGTGGTATTTGCAAGTGTTATGACATGCAATTGAAGATCGATCATTGAGAAGCCACTCATTTGGTCAAATATCTGTGTTTGTTAATCAGTGTTTTTGGTAATGCCTGTCAGGGAACATCAGAGTTGTGTGCTGGGAAGTCCCCGTGTTGTGAAGCACCACCTGCTTGAGTTCCTCAGTCCTATTTCGCTGCATCATGGTACAAATTTCTTGGCAGCAGTTGCTGTTGCTTGGCAAGAACGAAAAGAGCCACTCACACTAGTTACCAGAAAGGTTAGTACCAGGGTTCTGATAAGTCCTTAGCCCAACCAGGAAGGAAACAAGCTGCGCCTGTCAAAAGTGTGATGGGCAGAGGAATGGATTGATTTGGTTAGGGTAGGGACAGATGGTGGACTCTTGTGAATGTGGTAATGAACCTCCAAGTTCCATCAAATGTGGGAAATGTAGCTTGTTTACATTCTGGTAGGGCTAAGGACTTATCAGCACCCCTGTATTAATGACTGCAGCATTTCACTCTGCTGCTAGATGTGGTCTCTAAGTATATGTATAATTGCAGGTGGTTCCTACAGCCTCTTCAGATCAACAGGTGCTGGTGCACCTGGTAGGAGCAATTCGTGTGATGCCTATTGACACGCTTGTCCAGACTGTTCATCAGGTTGTGAAGCAGCCTCCCCCAATACAAGGAGCCAGGAAGGTCAGTGACCATGTTGTAATGTTTAGTAAAATGTTGCAAGAATGCCTTGCATGATTGTGGATTCATATCCCATAAGTTTGTGATAATTTTTTTTTACACCTCTTTACTGTGCTCTTCTTCTCAACACCTAATTGCTGCAGGTTGGATTGGACAAGGTTTGGTCTTTTATGCAGATAAAATACTATAAAAAGAGTCTGAAAGTAAATAAGACAATCAAATACAACACTGGTACATTAGACTAATGAATGAAATCATTAATATTCCAACATGTTTTTTCCATCAGGGGGTGTTGTTATCCAGGGGAGGGTTACTTGTCCAAGGTAGGAAACATTTTGGGTATTACAGAGATTGTGTACATTAGATTATTACACAAGGTGGAGCAGAGGAATGCATGTTTTTCGAATGGCTAGTACTCGGCAAGTGTAGGATTGATGATGTTTGGCATGAGCCTGCGAACATCTCAGGAAATGCAGTTTCGGTAGCCATGGCGCATTGGAATGTAGAGCATAGTGTGTTTGCTGTCGAGCAGTTTTTTAGAAACAGTGATTCCGTAGTTACTGTCCAACGTCTTTTCCGTCGAAAGTTCAATGTTGAGCATCGAAGTGCAATTCCAGATCGAAACACTATACTCCGATGGGTTGAACCATTTAGAACTACCGAATCTGTCATGAAGAGCTGAAACTTTCCATTCGTCAAGAAATCGCAGCTGTGCTGCAAAAATTGTTTGGACCGTGCGATGCAGGACTTTGAGGAGAGGCTCCGAATGTGTGTCCAGCAAGAAGGACGTCATCTGACCGACATTATTTTCCATACGTAATTTGGTCTGTATTTTAAAAATGCATTAAAATACCTTCTTTTTTGTGTAATTAAAACTTTTTTATGTTGAAAATATACACAGTTATTCTTATATGAAAAACGTGCGTTTCCTCTGCTCCACCCTGTATGTGCATTGTTTTTGATGTTCTTATTTAGTCTTATAATGCTCTGAAAACATCAGTATTTGTAAACTAGTGCCAATATACTTTCTGAATGTAAGTTGTAGGATGTGTATAGACTAGAGTATAGACGGGTCTCATGTTACGTGATTTATTTTTCTGCATTTTTTATTTAATGTGGCTTGAAAATTTGCACCACTTTTTGAATTTATGCAACAATTTTTCGTTTAATGGTATTTGGCAAATGTGATGTGCGGCTGTGCCAATCTTCTGTAAGAGGCTAGCGGAAATTGGCTTCACTGTTATGCCTACAATCGTGTAAATGGATTGATTATGCTGCTGATATTCTCGTGGAGCCCATAGTTTCCTCTTCAACAGCAGTGGCTTTTCTTACCAACATGAGTGAGACACACAAATCTACATCACTTACTGCACTCCGAGTGAAAGACTGGTGAAAGACAAGTAATATTGAAGAGAAATTAAGACTTACTAAGCCAACTTGAAAAAGGGGAACGAATTGTTGACATGTGCCATAATGTTAGACTCTGTTCATTGTAGCGTACGCACAATTTGTGATATTGCTGATAGAATTAAAGAAAATACTAAGTCCAAAACTAAAGTGTTTGTGTAGCTGGACTACAACAGTCCTATCAGAATGAACCGTACCATTAACTATGAATGTCTCTTATATTTTTATAGCAATACAGGTAAATAAATATGTTATATAAAAATGTATGTATATTGTAAAGAAATGTATATATATTATGTATACGATATGTAAATACATGCTCTAGACGTCCATATGTCTGCTAGTTGTATAGTCATACACTATATAGGATGAGGTTGTCAGTCATCTAATCACAGGAAAAAACACTGTTTTAATGGGAATTTTGTTTGACTTGCACAATTTTGATTTTCATGACTTTTTTACGAGCATAAAACAAGACCGGCCTGTCTTTAGATGATGAGGTGTAATCAGCCACAAAATATTTAGTCATTTGTAAAAAGTAATAATTGTTTTTCAAGATAAATTATTTTACAGGACTTGTCACTGGATGTGAGCATCTTGGAGTTCTTTTATTGCTACATGCAGACCTGTTCAGGCGCTCAGCTTGCTGAGAGCTGGGGCTCACTTGCTGGATTGCTGAAGGATGGAATGACCCTCACCCCCCCAGCCCAATTTCTCATGCTTGCAGTGCTCAATGAATTTGTTCAGAAGTGCCCACCACTTGCGGAAAAGAAAGATATGAGGGACTTGCAAGATGTAACGGCAAAGGTTTGTTGAAAATGCATTTATACATAACTAGTGACACTGGCACTTGGTGTCTTTTTTAGTGCAGTTCAAGTCATGGCATGTTTTGTGCAACAGTCTTGTGTAAATATAAGGAAATGTTGCAGTATCGAATGTGGCTATTTTATTTTGTGAAAATGTCATTGAAAACTGCAAAGCTGTAGGAGGGCCTGGCGATTAGATTTCTGTGTTAATTAACAAAAATTTGATCTTTATGTGCTAGTACTGGCAGTCAGTTGACATTAAAAGATGTGGCACATTATTTATATGGGATGATACATTACAAAACTGCACAGTCTGCTTAGTACAGTTACACAGAAAATGTCTAGCCGTAACATGAAAATTTTTTGTGTGTTATAAATGCAGTTTCTTAACATGATCTAGCATCAGAGTTTTTGCTCAGGTTGTGGTGTTGTGATTTGTGATACTTTATAGCTTTGTTGAAGTTTATCATCATTTTGGAACAGCATGTGGCCTTCATCTTCAGCATTCACTTTAACCCTGAAGTTTTAGGTGACACATTTGTCTGAAACAGTAGTACCCATATGTAAGATTACAGTATCAGAGTCACTAAGATTTAACCACCATGAGAACCTTAAATCCTATGAGTATTTGTTTGTGGTGCTTTATCTAAGCAGTTTGGTAAGTGTGCCATTAAATACATTTTGCCCAGTGACAATGTTTGATGTAATCTATCCAAGTTATTGTAATTTCTTGTGGAATTACATATGACAGATTTATCTCATTACAGTTCAGGTTTTATCAAGCCGATGTCTTAATCAGGAAGTACTTTATCACAATTCTACACCTGCTTCATCAAAGGGAGCCTTTATGTTGACCCTTGGATTACTGATTGGATGCAATATGTACCCAGGGTTGTTCTTTTCTTCACCAGTTCTCAGTTGTATAGAGAAACAATCTTACCAGTTTTTCTGTTTGTTCTTTGAAGTTCCCTTGACAAGAAATTATCATTATGCAGTGAGTGTATTGTTTTCATAATACGCTATTTTTTCCCCAAATCCAACTGGACCATTTTGTATCCATGTTAATTCTATTTTTATGACAGCCAAGGACAGAAGAACGGACTGGAAATGTTGCTAGTGCTCAGGATGGGTGTGCAAGGGCCACTGTATCAAGATAGCATAATTAACAAGCAACAGTTGCAAGGAATAATAATAATAATTTCATTCACATTTCTGTTCTGAAACCTTAATTTCATTTTCTCAGAAATCTTAGGCATTGTATTATGTTTAGTAAATTGAGCATGAAAAATTTGAATAAAAGCAATTCTTTTGTCCTTAATTGAGTCCAAGAAGCAGACTTAAAAAATATAGAGAAAGTAATGAAAAAATGTGGGTAATTCAGGAGTTAATAAAAAAAACTGCTGTTGCTGTGATATTTGCATAAACTGCCCCATTACTGCACCTGGTATTTAACAACTGTCCAACTAGATGCGACTGTATTCAGTTTATTACATTACTGTAGGCAGCTCTACATGTTTTGGGTGTTGACACCCATCATCAGGAGCTGGTACAGCTGTAATTACAGCTTCTGGTATTGATTAACTGCAATGAGTAAAATTCGCTGCTATTAATAATAATGTATAATTTTAAATTCTAGATTGATCATATTTTAAATTAAATTTTAAATTATGTATTAGTATTAATAGCAGCGTATTTTACTCATTGCAGTTAATCAATACCAGAAGCTGTAATTACAGCTGTACCAACTCCTGATGTTGGGTGTCTACACCCAAAACATGTAGAGCTGCCTACAGTAATGTAATAAACTGAATAAGTTGCATCTAGTTGGACAGTTACTAAATTCGATTCACGATGCATGGACCCATGTGTATTAAAAAAAATGCCTGGTATCTATATTGCTCACAGATATCTTCTCAGATGCATTTCATTTCTTTAGTAGTTTGATTGTTTGCATATATTGTTTGCTTCAGGAGTTTCTGTAAACTGAAGGGGTAATTTATATGCATAGTTATTGTGAATACATATTTCTTAACTTATCTAACTGATTCCATACTGATAACGGTAACAACTGCTTGGTATATGTAGTGCAAGTGAAATGTGTTGGAGAAGACAGTATGTTGACTTGAAGGAATGTGGAAATGATTGTATATTGTTTCAAGTGAAGATTATTGTCCTGTAATGTGTCTGGAAGAACTACATAAAAACAATGAAAAACATTCATTGGGATAGCTGGTGCTCTGGAAGAGATTCAAATCAGGTATCTCCTGAATGCAGATATGAAAAAATGCTGCTATGCCGTCCTATTTAGAGCGTGTTACATGCTTACAGCAATGGTATGGGAGCTGGGGTAGCCCAGTTGATATAGTGAGTAACCCATAGGTTGGATGACTTAGGAATTGTGGTTTAATTCTTGGTATGTGCAAGAGATTTTATGTGTAGCATCCTGGCTGGCTCTAGAGCCCAGCCTGCCTATTCGTAGGATACCCGGGTCACAAAGCACACCACCTTTATTTGACTTTGTGGTGTGCACAGGCACGTCTGTACTGTTACATGTATGGTTTGATCAGAATGCAGAATGAACTACAGATATTGGATAGCATTTGTCCCTTCACAACAATAATGGAGTCAGTTCACCTGTTGTACCTTGTGTATTTATTGTTGTATCTGTCTAGTTTATTTCCCTTTTCTCTTTCACAGCTTGTAGAATCCTGTGCCCAAATTGCAGGAGCTTGCTTAGAGCAGACAACGTGGTTGAGACGTAACTTGGCCGTAAGGGAGGAAGAGCCTTCCACTCTTGTTGGAACTAAAGAAAAAGAAGGATCTGGTGAGTTACATCCGTATGTTACACTCTATCTCTTTTTATATTTCACACCATCAGATAGCTATTTTAAACCTTTGCAGGTCCAGGTGGTAGATAAATAAAATAATGGGAATGTGTGCAACAAAATTTTAAACTGTAATGAACTTTCTGCTGACTATAAATAAGGAAAGACTGGAATATAGAAAGTGCAGTGAAGATTTAAAGACAATTTAACATTATTCTGTTGAATTTTAAATATAAAGTATTGGTAAACTTATGTATGTCTGGTGATTACATATTTTATTTCTGTGTGTATGTTAATGTAGTTAATGTAGTTTTAATTTAAAATGTGACCACTTGTGAACATGGCGATAAACTTTTGATGCAGTGTAAAAGGTAGGGACATTCTTGAACATCTTCTGAAGAAGCACTGTGCTCAAAGTAGCTGGTTGATGTGCGTTAAAAATGTAAAAGTAAACATACAGTTGTCTCTGTCCGCACCATGCAGGGGGAAGTAGATGTATAGCTCCAGTCATTCCAAATATTGGACCTTAAATGGAAGGAAAAGGTCTTTCTTAATGTAAAAATTGATATTCACTTTGATTGTGTTATGTACCTTCGCTTCTTTTCATTTAGGTGTGTCATACTTGTCATCGTCAAAGTATAGTGTGCAAGCGCAGACAGTTTTGGCAGAATTGTTAGCACCTCTCCTAGATGTCAGCTATGGCAGCCAGGAAAAGGAAAAAGTTGTGGCACTCCTCACTGCTCTGATGTACAACATTACGCCATATCTTAAGAATCACACGTAAGGTCTAAAACATCCTCTTACTGTATATAATATCGTGTTGTGTTTTGTGGCAGGCTTCTGATTATCATTTTGTTAACCTTCCTTCCTTC
>Ga0123352_10003636_pt1 | contig 22402 bp, 9 predicted proteins | sample TergutLab28metaG_FD_89700 | JGI IMG/M metagenome (GOLD analysis project Ga0123352, IMG submission 89700) | Labiotermes labralis P1 segment gut microbial communities from Petit-Saut dam, French Guiana - Lab288 P1 | ecosystem: Host-associated > Arthropoda: Insects > Digestive system > Gut ...
AGCAGGACAAAACAAGAGCTTCTGCTTAAAAAATCCGAACAGATAAGCAGGACAAAACAAGAGCTTCTGCTTAAAAAATCCGAACAGATAAGCAGGACAAAACAAGAGCTTCTGCTTAAAAAACAGATCTCATTCACTGTGTATCTTGTTTTGCGGCAGGTGGACAGCCTGTTCCAAAAGGAGCACTGTAGAGAGTGGTCTACTGCTTCCTTTTTCAAATTCCAACATCATCACATTTTCTCCAGCTATTCGAGTAGCTGCTGACATCTTCTTCCTCGTATCCTCATTACTTGCACCTACCCTTCAATAGCGTGTTTTATAAGGCGGTTTCTACGCTAGAGTTGACCGATCCAACTAACCTTCCTTCAGTCATCATTACCCTAGACTTTTCCACACTCATTTTCATTCTTGAAGTCTTACAGCTTCAACTAGTCTATTATTCATGCGTTGTAGAACCTTATAATATTAAAATTCTGGGTAAAATACAAATTATAACGGAAGACAGTTACCAGGTTCTTGGACTTATTGATATGTGTGATGAAGGCTCTGCAGTATTCGCGAGTTTAAAATTAATTTGTCAAGTCAGATAAAATATATTCGAATAAACACAAAATATATAACATGCTCTTAGTAATTAAGCTACTCAGTGCACAAAATCTTGTTTTATAATAAGTTTATTATGTGCCTCTACATGTTTCGAGCACTATGTGCTCATCATCAGGAGGTCAAAATTGTATTATACAGCAGCTGATATCATCATACCTGTAGGTGGCCGTCCCGTGCACAGGTTGAGAGAGGACTCCTCTCTCAACCTGTGCACGGGACGGCCTCCAACAGGTGTGATGAAATCAGATCTGTATAATATAATTTTGACCTCCTGGTGATGAGCACATAGTGCTCGAAACATGTAGAGGCACATAATAAACTTATTATAAAACAAGATTTTGTGCATTAAGTCGGTTAATTACTAAGATTATACTGAGATGCACTGTCAGCAAAACATTATATATATATATATATATATATGTGTGTGTGTGTGTGTGTGTGTGTGTATATATAACATGCATTCATTTTTTTTTAATAAATGTAACGAAAACATAGTACATACTGCCGCATCTTTGTCAGTCTAGTAAAAATGCAAAAGTCATAAACATAAACAAAAGATTGTACAGGGAGCGAGTCACAATTACGCAAAACAACTAACAGTGGTTACTCAGATAACGATAAAATATATCCACTACTTCCCTGCGTGATGAAGATGGATTAAAAGCAGACCCGCATGTACACCTACACTTGTGCCTTTCATCTATACAGAGTTAATTTTTTATCTCTCTTTTGCCTTAGATCACTCTTGAGATACACATTTAAGAATAAAAGCAAAGCATTTTCTGCATTTGTACGTCAAGCTTCAGACAAGCGACTTACGAGGGCAGCACCTTCTCCAAACATAACAAATCTGCATAAAATTTGCATATTTTCGGCTGGTTGAGTTAAGTCGAACTATCGCGACCTCATTTCTTTTTCTCCTTCGTTCTCTTAAACAACAACACTACTTTGCTTCCCTTTAATTGCTTTCTATGGGTCTGTCAAAAGAGACTACATATTTTCTATATGCTTATTTCCAGGAGTAGTTTAAAAACCAATTCATATATTTGTACGAATACTTAACATTTGAATAAAGTTAGATCAACTTGATGACACTTGCTTATTTATGTCAATTTACTGCTCAACATGTTTCAGATGTTAATACACCCATCTTCAGGGGCTTGCGACTACTTGGTGCGTTATTGTGTAGGCTGTATTGTGCTGTAATGATAGAGGTTTATGTGTTAATTTATTTATCTGATGGTAAGTGTTATACCTATATTATATGTCGTGTGTGACTCTGAGTGAGTGTGTTCCTGCAAGCGTGTGGAGTCCTATGGTTCTTGAACATATTTGTGTGTGGTATATTTTGGTGTTTTATCAAGAACCACAGGACTCCACACGCTTGCAGGAACACACTCACTCAGAGTCACACACGACACATAATATAGGTATAACACTTACCACTAGATAAATAAATTAACACATAAACCTCTATCATTACAGCACAATACATCCTACACAATAACGCACCAAGTAGTCGCAAGCTCCTGAAGATGGGTGTATTAACATCCGAAACGTATTGAGCATTAAATAATAAAATAAAAAAGCAAGTGTCATCAAGTTGGTCTACCTTTATTCAAATATCAAGATGATGCACGGTCCAATACACATAAGAATACTTAACATGTTGTGAGTATTCTTTACTGGGTTTGTTGCTTTGTAATAAACACTTTCACTGAGGTTTAATTGGACTTCAATGCTTGCACACGAGACAAAGATGCAGCACGTTCCGCTGAAACAACTGTGTAAGTACGCGTACCTACAGAGTGACAGAATACAGACACAAAATGCTAAAATCTACGGACTCGCGTGTTGCCTATTGGAACACATTTTTGTCCCACTCATTGCTATCAGAAATTAATTCCATTTTACTTAATTAAATACTCAGAATATCGGAAAATGTTTCAAATTGAATTTGAATACCCTAACGATGATTCTGTTTCATATGATTAAACAGTTCTCTGTCTGATTAATTGATTTCTAATTTTATGAAATTAAACTTTAACTTCATACCATGGACGAGTTACATTTGACTGATAAAAGCAAAAGAAGACAGGCAATGTACGTATAGCACAACATTGAGGCAAGTTCTTGCAACAATTGCTGCAGTGGAAAAGTTATAAGAATTACATTAATCTGAGTTTGTGTTTGTAGTAGACTTAGATATCCAGGGTGCAATGCACATGCGCCGTATTTTATTGTCATCTGTTGCCTGTCCGGCTATATAAAATTTTTCCCCATTACCATAAAAACGGCACGATTTTCGAGAAAGTAATCGAAAATAAAATGTGTTTCAATGTTCTCTACAGCTTTCGACGGAAACATCTCATTACAAGAAGAAATGAGCAAGATATGATCAAAAACGTCAATTGGTCTTCATGTAAAGTAACCATTATGTTTGTCAGATTTTAATTAAACTTTAATTTTTCAACAGAATTTTGAAACCTGCTCAAATACCAAATTTCATCGAAATCCGTTCAGTGGGAGCCGAGTTGTTCCATGCGGACGGATGGACGGACAGACAGACAGAAAGACAAAGACATGACGAAGCTAATAGACGCTTTTCACAATTGTGCGAACAGGCTTAATAAATTGCTTCAGAAACTTTAATGCAGAAAATAATCCCAAACCTCATCGAAATATATTTACAGATTCTGAGGTGAAACCTTCGGGCAGGAAACAGAGAATCTGAGACTAAATTCCTATTATCAGGTGGAAGGCTGACGCCGGCACGGTTTCATCATTACACTTCCCTTTGTAAACAGCTCTTTGAAACCTTTCCCTTGTTACGTTCCTAACGTGTAAGTGAGGGGGGGAAAATAAGCATAGCATCAGAGTCTCAGAGCGTTCGCGGTCTTATCCTTCTGGGTTACCAATTCACGAATGCTATGATAATACAAAGCAAGACTCCGATAAAGGTGCATACTTCAATTTTGTCTTCCCACATTTTGCAAGACACACGCACTATAATCCTATGTTTCCCCACATCCTATCAACCGATTTAAAACTAATGACGATTTTAGCGCTGTTTCTACAATAAGAAAATATGCAGCAGGCCTACATGTTATCACAGTCAATAATTACGTAAAAGAGAAGAATATAATCCGTCAATTCACAACTCTCATACAGCAATTATACATTGCAATTAAGTGTTTCGGCTAAGGCAAGGGCCGGGTGGGGACCGCGGTAGCTCAGTGGTTAAGGTGCTGTGTAACAAATCGGAAGGTCGCTGTTTCGATTCCTGGTGGTGTCATTGGAATTTTTCATTTAAATAATCCTTCCGATCACACTATGGTTCTGGGATCGACTCAGCCTCTAACATAAATGAGTACCAGTAGCATTTCATGGGTGTAAAAGCGACCGGTGCGTAAGGCTGACAACCTTACCACCATCCTATGCCGTTGTCACGTTATCTGGGAACCTTAACTTCCTGGAACCCTCTGGGTACCTCGGGCCTGTAATGGGACTGATTTATCTTTTTTTTTTTACTCCAAGGCGCGCAGCTTGGTAACGGTTACTTTGGAGTAGCCGAAACACGTCGTTGCATTACACAACTGCTACATTAAAGTAGCGCCTTGATGGATTATATTCTTGTATTATTTATTTTAGAATCACAACGGTGGTACTACGCCTTAGAATTAGAGTCAAAAATTGACTTCCAAATTTGTCTTTTAACCCTTTACCTGCTAATGTGGAGAATATGGTGAGCTCCTAATAATGCTAGCAGATGGCAGATGGGATTTAACTCGGCGTTTAAAGGGTTAGTATAACCCTATACTAAAAGAATATGATATAAAAATTTACCACTTTAGTTTAATAGGAACCAAGACTGCCTGTTTCGCACAGGTCGGTTTGGCTTATGTAAGGATGTCTTCCGTTTTACAGAGTGATGGAAGGTGACATTCGTACGCTGGGGAAAGTTGCAGAATTGCACATCGGTCTTCATGTACACTGTCCATCTTCTTTGTCGGTTTCAAACAATTCAAGCCTCGTGGTGAATATATATACCAAATGACGTAACATTAAGTAAACCTACAGTTTTATCTACAAAGAGCACTTACATATTTTATGTTTCTCACAACGACAGTGATTATTTGCCTACTCTCCATTAGCTGACTATTCCTCATAATAAAGCTCGGTAATTTGTATTCATTTTTATAAGCGTTAGTCTTCAAAGGCTTATGAATGAATGTTTATCTTAAAAACTCACAGCATCAAATAAAATGGTAATTTTTCGGCGCCTGTAGAACTGATCTATTCGTAACCACCACTTTCATAAGCGGTAATCACAAACACACACACACAAAAACGAAAAAAAACTGAAACGGAATATGCAAACAAAGTTAGCTAACATTTATAGAGCTTCACTTTTTTAAAGATCCCGGAAACAGTGATAAATGACAGTAAAATTTTTTATTACGTGTCTTTGCAACACTGTTCTTGGAATGAGGAGAAAATACAAATTCTCAGAAGCGCAAGTTTTCGGTTTGTGGCACACCGACTTTAGACAACGCAAAGTCCAATTTAATATCCCTGGGTTCCCTAGGAGCTGAAAGAGTGGCATAAAATGCGCTTGCGCCGATTGGCGATACATGCGTTACTGTGAGTAGAATATGAAGGTCGCTTTGCGTGAGAAGAGTTCTCTAAAATTCTCCGATTTCAATGGGAGATGAAATTGTTCGACAGTTTTTCGTAAAACTCGCTACAATCAGATCAAAATGCATTCAGGTTTAGATTTAGCAAACTAAATATTGCATGTACCGTGCATGATGCAAATTTCAACCTATAGAACCAAATTTTCATGCAAAAAAGTTGGATAGATAGGCTGAAAAAATGCGTTCAAATGTTCTAGAATAGCAGTATGCATAGAGACGGCGAGATGAAAACACAAATAGAGCGACTCTAAGAGATGTTCAGTAGACATGGGAGGCAGCGTGAGGGAAGTAAGCTTATGAGAGACTTATGCCCTTTGTTTGAGCTTGGGTACATTACACAGTTTAAAATTTTAAATCAACTGGCAAATACTTACTTACTCACTTACTTTACTTACTTATTCCATGGGACAGAGTCCTTCTTGAGAAACTAACCTGTTTGCAGCAAGTCAAGAAATACCCCGCATTTTATGGAACGCGAAGGTTCATTACCGCATTCACAAGTGTCCACCAACTGTCCCTATCCTGAGCCACCTCGATCCAGTCCATACCCCCACATCCCACTTTCTGAAGATCCATCTTAATATTATCCACCCATATACGCTCTGTGTGAATATTTCGTATCAAGATCCGTTTTTACGGTGAGAAGTTGTTATCACCTCGCCCAACCCCCAAGCTGGAGGACCACTCCTGTCGGGTATCCTCGACTACTTTTTTAATATGTTGGCAGCTACCCTCCTTATTGGGGACCGTTCCTTCATCCACCCACTTATCACGGTCACCTACCCAATTTTAACATAACTTTGTATAAATATTATGCCATTAGATGGCACAAAACTACGTCAGTTTTAATTTCCTATAATCACTAATCACTAAGTACTGCAAACGAACGAACATTCGGTCCTGGAATAACAAACTTTATTAAATAAGCATTTTTAAATTTATATTCTCGTACAAATTAAAGCGACAAACAGACGAATGTGAAGTTTTCAGAAAAAGTATCTTTCGTCCGATGACGATAAAGAACGTACCGCTGGAGACAGTTGTGAGAAACACATCATATACTTAAGTACACGGTGTGGAATATGCATTGCTTATAGTAAGCAACAACGAAACAAGCAATGTATGTATAAAGTAATACTGAGACTGTACCAGTAACCACTGTTGACGTGGAAAAGCAGTAAGTATTGCATATTCTGAGAATGTGTATGTAGCCTTAGGTGACCAGCGTGAAGTGTGTATGTGCCATATTATGCCGTCGCCTGTGGCTTTTCCAGCTGTACCGTATTTTTGCAAATTACTAAATAACGGCATATTTATCGGAAAAACGTTCCTGAATATAAAATGCGTGTTTTGAGTTTTCATGAGACTTTTTGTCTGAAACATTTTTCATTGTAAGAATAATTCAGTGAGATGCTATCACAAGTTTACATTGGTCTTCATGTAAAGTACTCGTTATTCTTGTCAGATTTTAATGAAACTTGTATTTCACTACAGATTTTCGAAAAGTAATCAAAACTTTAAATTTCAAGGAAGCCCTTCCAGTGGGAGCCAAGTTCTTCTATGCAGACGGATGGAGAGTTGGACAGAGAGAGAGAAACAGAAATGGCAAAGCTGATAGACGCTTTTCGAAATTTTGTGAACTCGTCTAAAAACTTGAAGTTGGTACCAAACCTTGTTGTTATTCGCGAATAAAATAATATAGACAGAACCCGTATTAAGTAATATAATCTTTATCAAAATAAAAGTAAAACTTTAAAGGTACTAATTATTATGTAGTACAATAAAATTGGGCAATAAAACAGTTTGATATTTGTGTTCTTCTCGGAAGTATATTTATGAACATGTGGTTAGTACTAAGATAGGCATTTTGTCCCTCAAACGTCTATTAACGCTTTAGAAGAAGGACGTATGACTTACAGCTATTATTTAAGACTAATTTTAGATAAGCTCTTCAGAATTTCCGCTTTGGTTTGTCTGATTAACTGGGGATATAATTTACGTAACCAGGAACCCGTCAAGGCTTTGTAGCTTCATTTCCCAGTAGAAAAAAAAATTAATGCTAGAGGTCTATAACTGAAAATCAAACTGGACATTTCTACAAACTTAATTACGGATTCAATATTAAATATTTAATTCGCAGTGTTAATTAATGTACACAGTTACTCTTACAACAAGAAATTCTGCATTTTACTTTAACTTATTCGAGTGGTTATTATAAATGTCACATTAAATCCCAAATGTTTTCCTAACTAAAATTTAACCGATCATGTTTTATAACGAACACTTTGTTCTCTGTGAAGTAGGAAATGAAGTTTTATAGTATTGATGTAAGTCAAACACCGGGAAGATTTATAAAACAACAAATTCCATGACATAACTTCCTTCTAAAAGTCGTAGTTGGTGGTAAGGATCAATGAGTCCAAAGAATATATTCAAACAAGGACACAATTACTTATTTTTATGAAGTATGTAAATGCAGCCCCATTTTCTCTCACTGTATTTTATTTTAACATTGGTAATAAACTCCGCCAAATACTGGTCATCCAAACTATCTCTTTCCCCAATCGTGCGTGCTGTTCGACTTTATTTCCCAACATTCTTGATTTTATTATCTATTATTCGACCATAAGTTCAAAAACATAACATGTAGGTGCTCACTGTGTAAATCTTCCCTTACTGCCAACTTCTCAAACTAACCAACAGAACTGTCTTTTATATCAGTATGGAGATTGTTTCACGTCCATGCACAACGTAAGAGAGAAAGGTGTCTTTGATTGGCTAAATTCTTAGTGTTTAATATAAGACTTGCGCTGTACGTACAACCATGTGATAAGCGGGTCCCTGTCACCACGTCATGGTGCGTCCTCAGGTTGCGGATGGAGGAAAGGCCGCCGATGTGGAGGGTAGCTGCGAATATATTGAATAAGCAGTCGCGGAAAGTCTACAAGGGGCGGTCCTCCTGCTTGGGGGTTGGACGAGGTGCTAACATTTCCTCCCTGTCAAAACGTATTTTGTTACGAAATATTCAAAGACAAAGCCTCGGACCTGGACTGATACTTTGGTACGACAAATTTAACAAACCAAAATTCTATTCAGGAAGAAATTAAGAGCAGAGAGAAGTCAGGGAATGCTTGCTGACATTGGTGCAGAATCTTTTGTCTTCCAGTTTTCTATCCAAAAATTTAAAGATTAAGATATACAAAACTATAATTTTCCCAGTTGTTTTACATGGGTGTGAAACTTGGTCGCTGACACTGAGGTAGAAACGTAGGCTGAGGGTGTTTGAGAATAGGGTGCTGATGATAATATTTGGGCCTAAGAGGGATGAGGTAAGAGGGAAGTGGAGGAAACTACATAATGAGGAACTTAATGACCTGTACTCCTCACTCAATATTGTGCGAGTAATAAAATCAAGGAGAATGAGATGGGCTGGGCATGTGGCGCGTATGGGGTAGGGGAGAGGCGTGTACAGGGTTTTGGTGGGGAAACCTGTGGGAAAGAGACCACTGGGGAGACCCAGGCGCAGATGGGAGGATAATATTAAGATGGATATTCAGGAAGTGGGATGTGGTTGTATGGACTGGATCAAGCTGGCTCAGGATAGGGACAGGTGGCGGACACTTGTGAATGCGATAATGAACCTTCGAGTTCTATAAAATGCGTGGAATTTCTTGACTAGCTGCAAACCGATTAGCTTCTCAAGAATGTCTCTGCTTCATGGAGTAAGTAAGTAAGTAATTAAGTAAGTAAGTAAGTACTGTACGTACCATGTAACAGTAAGGCGTGTTGGTGCAACAATGGTTGCAGTAGACAAGAAATACGTATTACATATTCTGAGTGTTTTTGTAACTTTAGTTATCAATTATTTAATGGGCAAGCGCCGTAATATATTGTCATCTGTGGTCTGTGCGCCTCTACCGTAATTTTCCACCTTATCTCATAAACGGCACGACTTTCTAAAAAAAAGTATGAAATATGTATTTGACTTTCTCCAAAACTTCGGATTGAAACATTTTCTCTTCTTCTAAGAATAACTGCACGAGAAATGATCACAAATGTTTACTGGTCTTCATGTAAATTACCGGTTATTCCAGTCACAGTCTAAAGAAACTTGAGTTTTCTCGAGAGAATTTCAAAAATTCTCAAACATAAGATGTCATACAAGTCCCTTTAGTGGGAACCGAGTTGTTCCATGCGGACAGACAGACAGACAGACAGACATGACGAAGCTAATTGTCGCTTTCGCAATTTGCAAGCACACCTAAAAAAAAGAAACCAGGTTTTTATGGAATGGGGACTGTAGGGCTCTATTTTGAATCATAATATAACGTAGGTTACAATAATTTTTATTAGAAATGGCGCTGTAATTTCTTGTTGAAACTGAAACTAAGAATCCTTTGAACATTCAGTACAACATATAAAATACCTCATACAGGCCTACTGCTGAAATACGCCCGGGTAAAATTTCAGAGAAAAATATTTAACAATTCCCGTCCCTATTTATTATTTCCACAGAGAGCCATTGAACTAAGTCGCTCTTATGTATATATATATCCTGGCCTAGTATAAATATTATGAATTCAGAATCTAAACGAATATTTATGCCGTAAAGCTTAAATGTTCTTAAGAGACAAGTTCATAAAAATGTCAGCACAGTAGAACACTGCATTGCCCATTAAGTTACAGTTGTGCTGATTTAGATTATATTTGGCGCGGCGTATTTCTTTATCCTAATAAAATTGCTCCGAGATTTTCAAGTTCCTACATTTATTTTCGGCTGAGTTATGGTTGAAACAGACAGTAAAAAACAATAATATTATTGTACGTACATATATATAGGGACAGTTTTCATTAATTTTTTTTAAAAAATAGTGAAATTTTTTGATAAAAGAGGGCAGTTTCTGGGTGAGTCAGGTTTAAAGAAATAAAATATCCTACTCCAGAGCAAACTGCTTTCTGTTACACAAATTCTGAATTGGCAACATGGGTCGTTTTAATTAAAAGACTTTCTGAAAGCGTTGCAGAGCTTCGGATATAGTCTGTTTTTAACATTTAGCATGAAGACATTCGATATCCTAAACGTAGTTTAAATTCTCCTTCTTTAAGAATGAAAATACGACTGGATTTGCTGGAAAATGTATGGAAACTGAAGAAAAGTAGCTCATATGTTTAAGCATGTTGATTTGAAGTGGAACGTCGAACTAATTTAGTGGTAGGTGGAAGTGAGGAAGTAAAGTAGGCACATATTTCAACGAATATTATTTCTCTGATTTCACAAGGAAATGCAGTTCAAGGTTATGACTGAATAACTAGTCTAACTGAATAACATAGTTCAACCAAACACGCAACACTCACGCTGGTCTTGTATTCCAGTACGTGATCACAAATTTTCTCAAAAAGTACCTACTCTGAAGACGAAAGCAGCAGATTCATCCGCAACAGTCGACTACCACGCCATGTGCATAACACTGATCTATCATTCTACGCGGCGTCGAATTCCAGGATACAGTTCATATAAAAATATATCACTTCAATAACTTTTCTTTGCCCACACCCGGCCTCTCTCCTCCCACAATGCCCCTCTTATTCAGTAAGGTCGCATTTGTGGGGTAAATTTTCTGTGTAGGGACAGTTCCAGGACCTGGTGAAAATCCCTGTTACGGATGCTGTAACTTCGCGTGGGCAATATTGGTGGCGAATGATTTTTTGCCGCTAGTCTTTCCAATACTCTCTGCCCTCTGCTACAGCTTCAAATTAGTACCCTCCCGTGCTGCACCAGAGACGCCCCACCCCAAGGTTAACCTTCCTGTCTTCTGAAGGCATCTATCGATAAAAGGCAATTAATATTAGTATATAATATACCCCATAACGTTCCGCCCGGTATAAAAAATTGCATGTGCAAGTCGTACGATACAAAAACAGAGCGTCTCACAAGAACTACACGTTTGCCAAAGATGCACTTCTTTGTGCCATCCCGAATCTAAACAAGACCGACTCAAAGAGCGCTAGTGTCGATCCTATACCGCAATTTTAATCATCCACCATATTGTTTATACCAAAGCTATTTATTTCCTTATCAAGAAGTGGGGTATCGAGATGATGTCTATTATGCACCCGCCATACACGGTGACGTCACACCCACACATTCATTCCTTAATGCCAGCAGTTAGACTAAAAATATAAACATATTAATTCTTAATATTTAGTGGGCTGGGTAGCTCAGTCGGTATAGCGACTGGCTACGGGCTGGACGGTCCGGGGATCGAATCCCAGTGGGGGCGAGATTTTCCGCACCTGTCCAAACCGGCCTTGGGGCCCACACAACCTCCTGTACAATGGGTACCGGGTCTTTTCCAGGGGTAAAGAGCGGCCGGGGCCTGACGCTGAACCCTCACCTCCTAGTGCCGTGGTCAAGATAGAGTAGAGCTATACCTCTACTCCCCCTATGGGCCATGCAGCCTGTACAGAGCCACAGTGCCTGTACAAGGATACACTTTACCTTTACCTTTTAAATCCTAATATTTCGGATTATTACTCCTTTCACAAAGCGGTATGTGCGCTTTTATGAACGTTCTAAATATGAAGTGTCGTTTATGTGAAAGAATATTCTGCACGGTATGGTGCCGTTTGTAATATGGACAGTATAAGCAGACTCTATCCATTTCAGAATTGTTTTTTATTGTAAATTAGTTTACAGCAATAGTGCAACTTGTCACATACAGTGTGTGTACCGCTACCAAACCGCCCACTACGGTCCCCTTCCTGTCCTTCGGGACGCGCGCCCTCCCAGACCAATTATCAGACGTTAGAATTGGCACGTGCCCCTCAAGGAACGTGGGCTGGGCGATGATAGGATGTAATATGGGCATTCGGACTGCCACAGTCTCTATATAGATGTGAAAACAGCACAGGAATTACTTTGGCTTGTTTAAATATTAACACTAATATTATATAAATGGTACCACCTACTAAAACCGGCAATGTTTCAGATCCAATATTCTCACTACACTAGGGGCATATTTATTCAACGAATCAGTGAGCAACAGAATAATGAAAAGACTCCGGAACAGCTCAGATCTTTAATCATCAGGCGGAAATCGCGGAGGCCTGTTCGAACACAGGCCCGTTCTTGTGGGATTTGATGATAAAGAGGGACATTGAGACTGATTTTAACGTTATTACTTCGGTCTTACTCTGTCACCATCAGTGCACTTCATTAAACTTGATCATCGACACTACATAATCTCAGCAATTGACAGTGATGTTGTATGTCACATACGAAAATTTGTACAACGGGGTGCTTAAAACATTTCGCATTTTGAGGCCTACAGTATGTGGAAGGACTACGCTAAAACGGATTCCAAAAGTCGTGAAGGGTGGCTTATAACCAAGTGGCTCGGAAATGTGTTCAGTGTTTAAATATTTGCAATCAACAATTTACACAAAGGTCGATTTTCTTGACTACCGGAATGACAATTAACTGCTATGAAGGGAATGTGCCTTCGGAATCAAGTACTTATCCTTACCATAATTTTGACGTTCTTCTCCGTAGTCATTCCCTTCTTTTTATATGGCTATACACCGCATGCCGCAAAGAATTCAAATAAAAATTACAGATCTCAACAGAGTCTGTATTTTTTGTTAAGTGTAATTGTATTCGTAAGTTAAACTATAAATTTTAAAAGAAAAATAAATACAATTTTTAAATATTTATAAACCTAGGTATGGGTTGCACTAATCCGATAAAAATGGTGCCCCTGTGAAAGCCATGAGGGCGCATGAGACAGTAACTAATTCTTAACCTTAGTAATGTATAAGGTCATTGTTTAGGTTTAAACATCTGAAACATTACCCAATAGAAAACAGTAGACTGTGTCCACTGAACACGGGACTGCATGAGACCCAGAGACAGTCTGCTTGCCAGCAAGCAGTCAGGAAACCTGTATGACATATACCTATTGCTGTGTGTACAGTGCTCGACTCCTGATGATGGGCAAAGGAACTGCCCGAAACATGTAGAGTCCTATTCCAAAAATAAATTTGAGATATTAGTACATCTCATTAGTTTTATTATAAGAATATATCACGATGTACGATCCTCTGAATGTCAAATTCTATAAAGCTTTTACATGAAACGTCCTTGCTATATGTATATGGACACGTAAAACCTTGCTGTTTTCTTGGATGTGTTGCCACTTTTTTCAATAAATAGGTGACAACTTTCGAAAGGAACCGAATGTACAAGAAGTACGTTGCACCGAAACGTCGGTACATACCAACCAGACGACAGGGCGTCAGGACCCAGACGGCAGCACCCATTGTAGTCGTAAGCGTGAGATCCTCAAACGTGATAGAGAGTACGGTTTTGGAATATTCATATTTTACCTGCTGCGTTGCCTACATTTCTTCCAAAACCGTCCATGAATTTAACCGAATACTCCACAAACACAAGCACTAAAACTGTAATAAATATACAAATAATTTAAGAGGCAATGAATCGTACGTCTGTATATTCTGACGCAGGCTAGGTTACTATTTTTGATGGCTTTAATCTACGAAATTCTCAGGTACTTGGCAATGAAAGTATGTCTTACTGATATTATTTTGTAGGTCTGCATGGTGTAATTACGAGAAGATAAATTGACAAAGATTTATGGGCATGTTTATTCAAAAATCGATACGAACTTACAACGAAATGGAAATAAAAAAAATCAGCAACTTTAGTGGTATTTACAGTCACAGCTGAGCTGCCAGGAGCTGGCAGCGGCACGACTAAGCCCGTCATATTGCCAACACTCCTAACAGTATGGCCCCATTAAAGATAAGAACACAGCTTTTTAAACCAGAGTTCGCACTTAACCGCACTGCTGGCCCGCTGTAATGCTTCACGTCAGAGCTGAAGCCAGAATGAAAACGCGATATCAAAAGTCTAAGCCACTGCGATATGGGTGGGCGCATGAAAAGGAAAAATGGAATTCGGTTGTTATAAATGATGTTGCTTTTAAGCTGTCAAATCACAAAGTAACATGCTCATCCGTTTCCGGAACCAAAGAGACGAAGGGGTTACACCCTCTACCCCTTCAAGAGGGTGGATTTTTATATAATATTCCTATAACCTTGTTGCAACTAAAAGTGAATGACGCCACGCGAGATTTATTGTGGCTGAAAATCGAATGGCTTTGTCACAGACATAGTAATTTTGTTTGGGTCTTTGCTAATTACAAAGGGTCAGCAAACATTACTTTTATTGTGAGACTCTTTCCTTTTCGTTTGTCGTTTGTATTGAAAAGATTAAGCAAAGTCGGTTACCAAGTTATTTGCGACTGCTTATTCTTTCTTCACTGGCCTAAACATGCTTTCCATTTTTATCGATTATAATGATACAGAATGCAGTTTTTGATATGTCTATTTACATGAAATTTGTAAAAAAGGAAGCTGTATTCGTACAGAATAAATCGAATTCTCATACACAAAATTAAAATTATTATTTTAAAGTGGTTCTGCTTTTCACAATCAGCTACTTATAAGCACTTAATGTGCCGCGAGTTGAAGGCTGCCACTTTCGATTTACCTTAAAGAACTCCCAATTTCTTAGTGGCATTACATCAGGACACCAAGGCATGTGCTAATATAGCACATTAAAATACCCAGAACGGTCAAGCGTCCTTCCATGTTTCCCATCTAACTTGAAGTTATCTAAAAAATGCTTTGAGGAAACGGTTATCATTAATCTTTTGAAGACTGGAAAACCCATGTAAGAGTATCTGTCTATTTGTTCCCGATATCCGATACAGAACTGAAACTACTTTTTCTTAGTAATTAACCAATTTAATGCACAAAATATTGTTTTATAATACGTTTATATTATGCCTTTACATGTTTCGGGCAATATGTGCTCATCATCAGGAGGTCAGATTGTATTATACAGCATCTGGTATCATCACACTCTGTAGGAGTGCACCGGACGGTCACGTACAGAGTGTGATGATACCAGATGTTGTATAATACAATTTGACCTCCTGATGATGAGCACATATTGCCCGAAACATGTAGAGGTATACAATAAACGTATTATGAAACAATATTTTTTGCATTCAGTTGGTTAATTACTAATATTATACTGAGATGCACGGTCAGCAAAACTTTTAACTACTTTGTTTGAAGTTTCCAAGTTTTCACCCCTTTCCTTTCCGATGAAAGTAGTCCACTACAATCCCAAACGGACTGAGCTGAGATCAAATCGGGGACCCTGTGATAAAGTCCTATAGATCTTGTACGAAAATTCAGTATCTCACAGAAAACACATTTCTTGTCTATTATAAAGAACATTAGCTTAGGGCATTCTAGGGAAATAATATATAATTATTTCGCCATCGTCACAACAAATAAAGCTGGTCGGCTACATGTAGAATTTTTATTGTCACAGCAGGTAGCACGTACAACACAGCAGGTAGCATGTACATTTACCTCTCTGCTCTAAACAAACACACAGCTCAACAGTCACTTACAGTTTGCGTGTGGGTGGGATAGAGACAGAATTTATACTCGTGCGTACATTTACGTGGTATGTATAAATTTTGTCAGATGTATAGGTGTGCGAAATGAATTTTAGCAGTCATAGCTGGATAAATACGTTTCACTGTCGTATAATTACAGCAGCAATGCACACACATGCAGACCTGCAGTTGCTAGGCAGCGTTGTGTCAACACGGGCGAGTTAAAACACTTGACAGTAGGGAAGTGTCAGGAGATATAAAAAGAGAAAGTTACACAGAGCAAGTGCGAACCCTTGTAGCACATTTCATGAATCTTTAATGAGATCTCAAGACAAAAAAAAAAGTTTTCCATGAGACTTGAAGCTAAAGAGACAAGCAGATCTGCTCTGTCTTCATTTTGCTCTTGTTTCGTGACATCACGTTTTTGTATCAGTTCAAGCGGATTACATTCCTTTTGTAGCATCATAAAGTCTCGGCTGCTCTTGCTTTAGAGTATTGCTTCAATTATGTGTGAAGCCATCAAACAAGACTTGCATATGCATCTCATTTATCCACGTTTGTCTCTTAAAAGGTAAAACCAGAGAGAAAATTCATTTTTATGCCTTTATAAAACCTAGCGCTTAAATCTTTTAAAGGTCTCACGTAATTGGTGTAAACGTGAAAAACATGGGAGGAAGAAGTGAGTTTCATTGACACACTAGAAAAACGTGCGGTGTTCCTGGACGAGATTTATAACTCTCAGCTTTTAATGAGCTGATGTAAAATCACGAAACCAGTGTCCGATATGCAAAACATTCCCACAAACCGTAACTCTGTTTTTCTGAAATTCGGTGATCTCTTGACAAGCTGCAAGTGACTCATCTTCTACCATTCAATTAAGACTGTCAATATTAATGTGCAAGGCAGACAGATCTTCATCAAATTTGGTATACATAGTATGAAACACAAAGTTCACATTAACAGCATAGACGCCGTACAAACTTACAAGCTGGAAATAAGTAAATAGCTATGTAACGCAGGGTCTGAACTACAATCCTGTACTCCGGTAGGTCTCGGGTTTGAAGCTCAGTTCTAACACGGGTTTTTACAACTGGCACTCTTTCTAGTTTCTTCAGGAAGTTATGGGTTAATGCCTTATTACACACCTACGCCAATCCTCCTCCTCCTCCTCCTCCTTCTCCTTCTTCTTCTTCTACCAAGCGTGTTATTTAACGACGCTGTGAATTGGTAAGATCATATAACTTCGGTGGAAAGTAAAAGAGTGCGCTGCATTAGTGGAATAATACTGACGCTGTAAAACCAAAGTGCCCGGATAGAAACGTCTCCCATGGTCGCTCTATCCACATAAATTCAAGACGGTATAACCCGAAAAGGCCGATTCCAGTGGTCGTGATGTCTAAGACATAGTTCTGCTCCCGCTCGTTTGCCGAGATTGTGGGTTCGAATTCCGCCGGAGGAACGGGCATCTGTCTCTTGTGAGTGTGTTGTGTTGCCAGGTAGAGGACTCGGCGACGAGCAGATCGCTCGTCCTGAGTAGTCCTACCGAGTGTGATCGTGAAGCCTCAATAATGAGGAGCCCCCGGTGCACTGGTGGCTGTTGTGTCCCAGAAAAAACAGCCTGAAATCAAATCCAGATCTCCACGATGAGGGGCTGAGTACTATGTGCCTCTGATCGTAACACAGTCCGTACTGTTTCTGAGTTTTCGCAATCATCCTGGTATTTCACCTCAGTGTGCAGTTTCTTAAAGTGTCGCCACCTAATCTGAGACTAAAATTAATTCTTCGGAGAAAAAAAAACTCGCTTCAGTGTGATGTCATGAATATTACAACACACTGCACAAAAATCCATATGATGACTCAAAAAAACTTTATGCGATGTCACGAAGAACTGTTTTCATTGACGACATACTAGAAGGAGAGCAAAGTGACGGCATTGAACTCCACTCATTCACGTCTGAACAGGAAGCCAGAGTGTCACTTGGCATAAGATTTCACATTCATACGTCCGTGCATCACTAATACATTCTCAGAGTAAAACCAACAAGATGAGACTTTTCTCACTTTATTTATCTCTTTAAGACGCTCTACATGTTTCAGACCGCTTTTGCGTCCATCATCAGGAGCTCAAAATTGCACATACAGGGTCAGGTATTTGTCAGACCAATACTGTTACCTGCTGCTAGCCTGGCAAGATAGCAGCAGGTAACAGTATCGGTCTGACAAATGCCTGACGCTGTATGTGCAGTTTTGAGCTCCTGATGATGGACGGAAAACCCGTCTGAAGCATGTAGAGCGTCTTGCAGAAATAAATACATTGAGAAAAGTCGCATCTTATTGGTTGTACTCTGAGAATATATTGGAAGAGCATGTTGCGTCACAAATAAACCTAACGTACTAGTTGCCAGAATTCACCTGGACGATAGGAGGGTCAAGATCTTAAAAGTTATATTTTGAAAAAAAAAATGAACTGTTGAATATTTGTAGTCTTCAGTTACTTTTAAAACAGAAATTCGCAAAACAATGACAAACAATACTGCTTCCATATCTACAGAGAGTTCTTAGAACCTTGCATTGAATTTAATCTTTAAATTTCCTTTCCTCATTTTAATACAGTACACTCTTTGGGCCCACAATTTGTTAAGGGGCAGTGTATTCTTTAACCTACAGGAATACTGACTAAATTAATTCAAATCTATCAGGTTATGACTATTGTACATGAATCACTGACATAATCGTTTTTGCACTTTGTCCATTGTCAAATATTTTAATGCTGCATAAAGTATTCGAAGCATTGCCAGTTTCCGTGAGAAGGTGAAAAAAGTCAAAAAAGAAAATTATGTCACAAACGAAATTATTCTAATCGGAATGCCTAATTTATAAAATCAATTTAAACGTTTAAAACGTAGTGCCGCAGACATATCACTTGATATCCAGACAAGAATGGTTCTGTGTACATCTCCCATAAATAATTTCGTGTACACGCGTTCTACTTCCTTCCTACAAATGTCTCAATATATGGACAGATTCTTCACGCTTCGTACGTACGTAGTAAAATTCGGCACTACCCCACGTTAGGCACCTTTAAGTATGTAATTTTACACTGCAGGATATTTTTTTAAATACTTGAGAAGTCCATTGTTACACTATTAAACAAATCCGTTCATTTTGCTCCATCCTGAAAAAGTGCAATCAAATTTATTCCCCAAGGCCCACTCTAATATTTTTCTCAAAATTATGTTAAGCACCCAACCTTTTCCAATTTAACATCGTCTGTGCTATCATTATTTGGGTTCCAGCAGTGAGGATCTGACAAATGTGGCTTCGACTTTGTCCAGGAAATAACGGGAATCATTCCATCTTTGTCTAACCATGCTTTCTTCCAGGACACTCGTAGTTCTCTCTGGTTAAAATTTTATTGTGTATTCCCTTCGGATAAGACGGCCTGAAGGACAGACGTTAGAAAAATCTCATACGGATTTGGGTTAAAGCTTTGCAACCCAAACTATCGTAAATTAGAATTCAAAAAAAAAAATCGAATGTTTGACTGCATAAGAGTAAAAGACAATTGATCGGTTTTCGTTAAAGGAAGAATTTACACAGATAAACAGGAAAGGTGAACCCTAAAAGTTTAAGAGGCCTTGCAATTTAAGGTAAAGACAAAAGCGCACTCGTAATGTCTTGTGAATTCGTTTTTATCAAAATCCTATTTTGGAGCATTCCTATATTATGTACGTGTACAAAGGGAGGCTTGATGGAATTTAATTTGGATTATCAGCTACAAATTCTAAGAGTAGTGCTAGAGCTGTAAAGTTACAGTCAGCTGCAGATTATTGTTTTCCTATACTATCAAGGAAGAAAATTCATTTAGACACAATTTCATTTTACAATATATGTGTAAGACAACTAGTTTGCAGGTTTTGGTTAATTAATTGCCTGTCTTCAGGTGCGTTACAAGAGTCATTGCCATGTTGCCAGTGTCCTTATCAAATTGCTTCTTTAGATTGTTCTCGTTTTTTTACATAGAGTTACGTTACTTGATTTATTAAATTCTTTCGTCCATTTGAGTGATTAAAATAATTCTAATACAATAATATAAACCATGTTTATTGCAACATGTAGGTTCTGTCTTATTTTGTATATATGTAACCAGCTGTAATTACACGTGTTATTTGAGCCACACCGACTAAAGTTTCAATGTGTTCCTTCAAACTGTGTAGGCGAATCCCATGACTTTAAATTCTATCATAATATATAAAACTTCAAAATATTTTTTGTTCAACACACAATCATTGAAACATATTTTATAAGCAACCTGGAAATCAATGAGCAAAAAAATGAAAACACACGTAAACAAACGCTCGACCTCGTGTGGAAAATATAATATTTAATCTATTGTAATTGCTGTCGAAGGGCTCTCATGTTTGAAATAGCCAATTCCGGACTCGAGTACTGGCTACCTGAAATAAAAACGAAAATTAGGCTCATTTACACTGTTCAGTGTTGGCACCATCGCACTAAAGCTAGCTGTAACTCGCGCTGTTAATCCACCATCTACGCATAATTAATTTCTCAGTGTGGAGGTCCAAATCATTAGATCATACTACTCTGTTGGCAGCTTTCCATTACAATGCCAGCTAATCGTTTCAACTACCCCCACGAGACTGAACACGTCCCAAAGAGTCCACTTCGTATACACCTCAAAAACTAAATTTATAGAAATTTATATTACCATCTGTATAAAATAATTACTCAATCCATGTGTTAATCAATTGTTTACTCCATGAATGAGGAGGTGGAACACATCCTCCGTTCTTTCTCGGGTCTAATGATGTGTCAGTAACAAAAAGAAAGATAGATAGATACGTGCAGTGCCCAGACATTCTGTATGCATTCCTTGTAATTTAATGCAGCTTAAAGGCCCTGACTTTTACTTTTTACTGACGCACATTTGGCGGCAAGATGTTCACAAATGTGTAAAGTCACTGGTATTCCAACAGGACAAGTTATGTCTCTGAGATAATTTCGAAATCTTTTTACGATCCAACCTCCTTTGCCACACATAATTGCAAATCACTCTAAACCCTAGTCCAATAAAACTTTATTGAAACGGCAATATATTCAGAGGTAAATAAATACTGCGATTTCCTTTCATTACGTATTTGTAGGAAAGTGTTATGCGATCATTACGTTACATTACTTAATCCCTAATTGTATAAGGCAAACATTTTATGCCTTTGTGCACTTCTTTCGTGGGTAATAAGTCCTGCAATAATAAAGCATTTTTATGAAACATCCGGATTCAGAATTCCGGCAGGAGCAAGAGCAAGAGCAAGAGCAAGAGCAAGAGCAAGAGCAAGAGGTTATTCTCTGCTCTGAAGGGCACAGCTATATTCCGGTGTCCACCCACTGTCCTATAAATGACATAGAGAGTTGTTTCTCCGGGGATAAAGCGGGTGGGGCATGAGGCCTAAGCTAAGTGCTAAGAATAAGCGTGACTGGGGTTGCCCCGCCATTCCTACATACGTCTTCGCGACGTGGACATAAGCAAATTCATTTTGGAACAATCGGCCTATCTTTAAAAACATTTCCTCTCCTATCTTCTGGCATAAACCTGTTCTGTAACAAACAGTACAAATTGTATGTATATTTTTGTTATTCCGTTCATAACTTCCCTGGCTACGATATGAAAAATCGGAAGTTTATTTCTTGTAGGAGAAGAAATTTTACTTTCACCGTGTTATCCTTACCGCCTCTCACTTCCCTCCAGCCTCCTTTCCGATAATTAATGTAACTCTACCCTGGATGCAAAAGAGTAGGAATGTAATGCTAACAACTCACATTCATCCGTGCCGAAATTAAGACAGCTTATACTCTTACCACCCCTCTCACCGATATCTTAATGGAGTAGTTCTTAAGCAGAGAATTGAACAATGTCTGTGGCTTACTGAAGCACAACAGACACAAGATGAAAGCTATAGTCAACGCACACATTCAGCGTGTAACTTAAGGTTTACAGCAATTGAAGCTGCAGGCAAAATTCAAAGTTTCCAGATGTGTGGCCTTCAGAGCCAGCGTGATCTAAACTCCGCTTCTCCAATACATACCAACGTCACATATTCCGTATGGTTTAGATTGTTGTAATTTTTGCAATTGTGAGACAAAATATTTTTAAAAAGCGGTTGGCAGGAGCGCAATTTCATAATTATATGAACACTTTATTAATTCTTACATCGTTTCTTTTTTAGTTCTGCTTCATGTTTTAATGCTGCTGTACTTTTAAAAACGTCCCTATCCAGCAACAACCGGATTCAGCCCGATCTTCAGTTGCTCTGGCCTCGACTGATATTTTTTTGCTTTCATGAGTGTTGTCAATGTGTCTTCCCAGATGAGTAGACTGAACTCGTAATTCAGTGACATGTATAAATAGCTAAACTTTGTACTTTATGTTTTTGGTGTGACAGTCCCACAGTGGGCCAGGGCCTCCTCATTCACGAGGTTTCTAGATCACACAAAACGACGCACCACAGTCGGTAGGATTCCTCTGGACGAGTGATCAGTTCGTCGCAAAGACCTCTACCTGACAACACACAACATTCTCAACAG
>Ga0123352_10003639_pt1 | contig 22396 bp, 12 predicted proteins | sample TergutLab28metaG_FD_89700 | JGI IMG/M metagenome (GOLD analysis project Ga0123352, IMG submission 89700) | Labiotermes labralis P1 segment gut microbial communities from Petit-Saut dam, French Guiana - Lab288 P1 | ecosystem: Host-associated > Arthropoda: Insects > Digestive system > Gut ...
TGGAATGAAACAGCGTCTTCGCAATAAGAACCAGCAACCAACTACTTAAGTTGTAACACACTCTGTAATTTGGCATATGAAAAACATATTTTGTGTGCTGAAACGAGAAATGTTTGCATTAGAGTTTATGCATTTCTAAAATGCCTTAGATACTACTTTTATTATTATTATTATATTAAAATCGTTTCTGTACTCACGACCATGTAACCTACGTGGAGTTCCTTAAATTTCTAAAGCTTTGTACTCTGCACGACAGAAGAGTTTATCTTGATGCACCATTTGTTATTTCTGTTTGTACAGGTTGAAAATATTGCCCGCCGTCTCCTTCGGATGTCATTTGTATTCGAGTTTCTCCTCGTAATTTTAGAAACTCCTCCCTGTTTATTGTTACTTGCAAAGCTCTCCGTCCACTAGACGTGTTTCTTCTGCTAACCATGTGGCATTGACGTCGATATGCTCAAGAAAACCATTACTTCTAAAAATATATTCTGCGCTATTCTGTGACACTTTTATGTCAATACATTGCTCTAGTGCTTATTTTATATTGCTTTTTTCTGTCAAATTATTTTGTTTTGCCTTCTTAGTGTTTTGTTTTTGTGTATTTTTCTTGCTTGTGGGTTGTATTTGTGCCTTTGTGCTGGTTTTATAACAAATACTTGTACTGACAAGCCTGAGCTTTATTAAATATCCATTGAATTGAATTGAGTTGTTAATATTAGTATTATTATTATCAATTTACAGCAGTTTAGCAATTGACATTCATTATTCTATTAAAAATTTCTAATTAAATGACTGATGATTACTATGTCACTCATTATTATTAATTTTGTTTATTTTCCTGTACGTACATTCACGGATGTAGCTGCTGACATCAGATTTTCTGAATTAGACATTACTTTCTTCTACTTGTTACAATACACAATACCAAACTGAAAATTGCATGCAGTAGAAAAATATTTTTCTCTTTCTGTGGCGCTACAGTCCAAATCGGGACTAGACCGCCTCTTTTAAGGTTCCTAAATCACACACACATACACACGCGCACACACGTACCTAGACACATACGTGCGTTCGGTAAAATCCTCTGAGCGAATGATCAACCCGTCGCACAGGCCGCTACCCACATAACACACAAAAAACACAAGAGACGAACATCCGTGCCCTCAGAGGATTTCGAACCAGCGATCCCAGCACTTAAACAGCCTCAGACGTACGTCTTATTCGCACGGCCACCGAGAGAATCAGAGAAATATTACTAATCCTTATTACAGTAAATATTTCAGAATGCAGATATCACTAATTTTCTGAACTATGATTTATTGTAATTCTTTTTTTTTTTAAGTTTTTATACGCGGTTGATATTTAAAGCTGATATAACAAACAATACGATTTTTCCCTTAAGGTTTAATTTAAATGTAGGGAACATGGTAGGAGTAGCTTTATTATGCTTCCTTTGTTCTGAACAACTCGTGTATGCAACCGGCGATTGCATACGCAATAAAGCAGGTATTAAAAAGCAGAAGGGCCAGTCTGTGGCCGGGAGCAATTACGCCCGTAATGTCAGTTTAAATACAATATTTTTGTATTTTGAGTTTATAATGTTAGAACTTATTGAACTGTTGTATTGAATGCATTTTCAGAGCCTTGATTAATTCGCTTTACAAAAAACTTAATCATACATGTATATAAAAGAGGACGTTGAATTTATTTTGGGACAGAATACGTAAATAATATTTTCCCTCTTCTGTATGTGGGACATAAATTCGATCTCTCAAACTGAGAGAATTGTGTAGATTCAGAAGCGAATCAGGTAGACTGTCTGTCACTGCGCTGTTATCGGAACACTGCGTTTTCATAAACAATTATTCTTTGGTTATAATTTCATAACTTCAGAAGTAATATATATATATATATATATGCTTCTTAGTAACACCTCACACCAACGTCAACAATTCTATGTTTTTTTTTAAATTTAAATCTCAATATTAATTGACGTCCGACTTAAGTACTTGCGCAACAGAACTCGCTAATTTTACTTGATTTGATGTTGAATATTGCAGAGACAGAGGGGTAATATGAAACGGGGGAATAAATCTGGAGAGGCAATGAAGAATAACTTTAAGAACCCCTATACGAATAACAATACACGTCACTTAAGTCTTTTTTGTATTACTAAGCATCACTCCCGTCTTGTAGGAGGTGGATCTAAATAAGTGCCTTAACCAGTCCTGCTGTACAAATACAGGTGTCCAGCCTCTAAGCCGGAACACTTAGGATAAAGCCGGTGTCGAACACGGGACCCTTTAGAGCCATGGGTGGTCAGTATGTTATGTTATCAAAGATAATTCTAGCACACAACAATGAAACCCGTATCCTCTTCGCGCCAGTACTCCTAAAGGTAAATATATTTTTTTTGAGTGATTTCACCTCCCTCGGCCCATAAGTCAATGTGAATAACCAAAACACGCTAAGACTTACAAAATTAATAACAAACGCGAAAATCAGACACAAAATAAAAAAAACAGAAAATTTATAACCTAAATTAAGAGAGAAACGAGCTATTTAATTTTCTATTAATATAGTATTTTTTGTGTTTTAATTAAATAGTGCCAGACAATTGGCAGCCCTGTAGCACGAACTCCGAATTACCTGGGTACAAAATATATGAACTCTTCGTCCACTTCTTAATAACTCATAGCCAAAACGACACCGATTCTTCAGTTCCTCATGTTTCCCTCAGTCCCTGCATATAAATTTCATGAGAATAATCCTCACCTCATACTATCATGCAACGCTCCATATTTTGAAACGCACACAGTGTTAAAAGTTAAACCGCCGATGGGGTACAATTAAAATGCATTCGTTATGTTTTATAATGATAATACATTAAATTTAATTATATTTCCTGTGAATGTTTTCAGGTTTACGCCGTGTTTGTTGATATGTTGCTGTTCTTCTTATGAGGGGGTTTTCTGCACCATGTACGTGAATATGATTCAGTCTCTCGGTACATGGAGACAGAATGTTTCTCTGAAACCTCGGGATATTTAGTACCAACACGGCGGTAGAACACAAAAGAAAAGCATCATGGGTATTTACTCCGATATTGTGGCAAACTTTCCTGCATTTCGATGACACCCCCCATTCTCTTCGTTAAAAAAAACCCACAACTATACACTGCTCTAAACAAACATCCATAGAGACAACCAAGCAGTAAAGTTTAAGGTTAACCCTTTAAAATTTAGTGTCTAAGGCACATACCTACGCTTTTACCATAAGAAGTTCTGCACTTTTACCATAAGAAGTTCTGCACTTTTAAAATATAATACATTTAAATGTTTCGCATAATTGTTACAGTAAACAGCCATTATCTCAAATTTTGACGTTTTGTTGACCGTGCTTCTCAGTATATTTATTTCAGTATTTAACCAAATTGATGCACAAAATTTGTTTCACAATAAGTAAGTTTTATTTCATGCCTCTACATATTTCGAGCACATGGCATCATCACACCTATAGGTGTGATGATACTAGAGTCTGTGTAATGCAATTTTGACCTCCTGATGATGAGCACATGTGCTCGAAACATGTAGAGGCATGAAATAAAACTTATTGTGAAACAAATTTTGTGCATCAATTTGGTTAAATACTGCGATAAAAGCCATTATCTCATTAAACAATATTCACTTATTGACGTTTATGTTGTAGATTTGTGTCTTTGACTGTTAGTTAGGAACAGAGCCGTTGTGTCTGAGACCAATTACGATCAATTGTTATGTGCTGCATCCTTTGAGCAAAAACTGGTTTTCTTCAGGGAGGAGGGGAGAAATTCTTCATTTTGTCGAGTAGTGTATTGATAGTTATACTATTTGACTTTGCTTTTGAGGGTGATTAATTTGTATGGCAAAAATTACAACAATGATTACGAATGATGAGTTAGAAAGTACGATTCATGTTCTATTACACAATTTTATTAATTCTTACGAAAAACCCTCCAAGAATCTAATTGTGAATAGAGAGTATCAATGTCCCAAATAATTTAAAACTTTATTATTATTATTATTATTATGCACCGTCATCAATACCGCAACACAATTACAACGTTCCGGAATCTGCCTGCTCCCGTCCTCGAATGACCAACCACCAATCCTGAGAAACGAATTGAACAAAATGTAACAGACTCCTTGTCATAAACCACCTGAGGGCAAAAGAATTTCCTTTCCGAATGTTGTTATTGTGTTTCAGTATTGGTGACGACAGAAACAGCTATTGTTCATGCTAGTGATATAATTCATGTGAAATCATTGTCAAGAATTTATGTCACAATTTTACCACGTTATTTGATCATGAAAATGGGATGAGTTTTCTGCTAGACACAAGGAAGAAATTACTGTGCTTTTGTTGTGTTCAAGTTTATTCAATTTACAAATAGCAGTAAGGTTATCAGTCATTGGCAGAAGGTCATTCAAATCCTGTAATTTTACCTTAAGATTGATTTGTTTCAGTTACAATCATTCTGTTCCTGTAGTCCGAAGATTTGATTTGGTCAATCAATCTCTTCTGCAGGCAAGTGTTCGCTGAAGCATTCACTTCTGTTACTGACATTCACTTTATTTCACTTGTTTGGGTGTCCCTTCTGCCCTCCAAGTATTTACGTATAGAAACAAGTATGCTTTCAATCTAAAATTAAAGCATGACAGCAGAGCAAACAGAAGTTATTTCAAGAGAAAGAAAATTTCTCGCTGAAACTGAAGCAAATTCCTTGATGTAAAAATATTAAAGATGCGATAAAGATATGATAATATATAACGAGAAGGTGAAATAACGAACTAATTATGAGACAATGTGAATGAAATAAAAGCACAAGTGTTTAATCACAATAAATAACTGTGCCAAAAACACGACTAAGCATCTTTCAGTGTGACAATTATAAAAATATTTATTGATGTACGTGCCAGCAGTCTTCTGCCACAATGCACTGCCAGCAGTGCCAAGAATATCTGTCGATATTTGCCCTCAATGATATTCTGTCTTTACCTTGACTTACAGTATCCTATCTAATTTTTCACACAATTGATAACGACCCAAATGGAGCACAGACAATGGCGACGCGAGCAACACTTCCCTCCATTTGACACTAAGCAAACTGGAAACATTCAGTAAGTGTCCTTCCTTGCGACAGGTCCATAGCTTCTTACAAAGCGAGTTCTCCGCAGAATATGATCTAGTGCTTCCTCTTACAAATTACTGTAGCTTTTCTTTCTCTTAAGGTCATGTAGTAGCTGCTTACGTCTTCTTCCACCCCTTAGGTCCTTTATTTTTCCTTTAATAACATGTTTTAAAAGACAGTTTCTGTACAAATGTGACCAATCGTGTTAGCCTTTATTTTTTACCTTATGTCGGATGTATTTTTCTTTATCTAGTCCATATAACTCTTTTTCATTTTTCACAAAATCCGTCCCTGCAACCAGAAAACTTGACACGCGTAGTGAAAAAAACATGACACTAATTACATTTAGTGTTTGATATTTAAAGGATACAATATATGGACTACTAAGCACCAGGAAGGTCTATAATGCAAACCATTTACCTAAATACGTAAAATTCTTTCATTTACTTTGAGAGACTGAAATATATACGTCACAGATTGATTAAAAGTGAATTTTCTTTGGGATACCAATAATAATAATAATAATAATAAATACATAATATTTACAAATATTTTACCTCATTTGAGAAGTCTTATTCAAATTTGTCCAAATATCTACTTGTATCTACATCCAGAGCTTTATTAGTACATCCTGATATTTTCTAATAAGCTACATCCTTTTCACAGGTACCCACTTCTTATTTAAACTTAAGTTCACCATTTTCCAGCACATAAACTTCTCAACATCACACGTTTGCCATCCTTGTCTCTCACATCCGCCACTGGCACATTTTGCCATATTGTATTTTTTATCCATTGCCAGTTTTCACGATGAGATCACATACAACTTTAAATTACAACGACTCAGTCGATGTTTAAACAAGTATTAATGCAGCTACTGGGATGAACCGCGGCCTTTCATACTGGCGAAGCACAAATTTACCTTCTCCACACAAAATGCCATAAATTAAATCCGAGCTCTCCATTATTCTCTTCACATCATGATGCGTCATATATTAAAACCAGGAGTCGCCTTTCCTCGGTTCTAGTCGCTTCGTCTTCCCGCTGGTACGTAGGCGGTGCATAGGAGACGGGTATAGCACACAGTCCGGAAACCAAAGTGTACGAAACATAAGGTGACAGACACTGCAAAATCCTAGACACGTTCAAAGGTTCTGGAGTCTATACATTTAATTTTAAGAATGTTTGTGTTTTTTCTCAGATCTCAGGACACACAGTTAAAAGACTAATAATACTCTTCGGTGATAAAGTCTCTTCCATTTCAGAGGCTCTTGCGTCCTCCATGTTGTTATTTTCTCAGTAGGGATTTATGTAGTTCGTGGGTTGCGGTAATCTCTAAAGGCAGAACTTTAAAATGTAATTTAAAAAATTAGACTATTGATTCAAAAATTAAAAGGGGTATAAAATTCGCGCTCAGTAGACAAATAAGTTCAACTTCAACTGACAAGCCTGTTAGTTTGTAAAAGGAAGAAACCTGGTCTAATTACTAATACAAATATACTTATAGGACTGAGGCATCTTGAGTGATGCTAGTTTTTTGTGTTACTTAGAAATTATGTCATTTTCTCAAAATAAATTGCGTCAAATCTTAGGATGATTAGTAGGAAACGAATTGGGAATATTTTGGAAGAAATCAGTGGTTACTATCTTGGAATTTAAGTAATGTAAGTACTGAGAAAATCCATAAAGAATGTGAAACAGGGCAGCCTGTATCTTAAAAATGTTATATATTAAACACTGAACACAGAATCAATTGTCAATGTGCACCAGCACATAAATAACGGCAATAAACAACAGAAACAACATAAATATAAACTCAAAGCAGCATTAAATACTGATTTTTCTTGTGGCTCAATAGCTATGCTTAGTCCTAGGCTGCCTCACCCTTGAGGTTTCTTAGACACAAAAAACTCGATAGGACTCTTCTGGACGAGGGATCGGCCCACAGCAGAGACCTCTACCTGACAGCACACAACATTCACAAGAGACAAAATATCAATGGCGTCAGCAGGATTCGAACCCACAATTCCAGAATACAAACCGCCGCAGACCTACGCGTTTGACCGAACGGCCACAAGAATTACATTCCTACGAGCCATTGTAACTGGTCCTCATATATTTTATATTTTTATATATTTCTATTTTTATTTTATACTTTTAATGTATTCATACTTTGTATTTCATATCCTTGATGATAGCCGCATAGATTGCGGAAATATGTAGTAGTTAATTTTACGTACAAACTAATTTTAGTATACATGTTTACATTTGTTGGTGTCAATATTGTATTTATATTATGTTCAACAAATGCACGGATAATGGATCACGTAAAGCCATCAATATTTGTTCGCTCTATGCCCAGTCTGTTGCAAAAGAAGAAAAAAAAATTAAATTCACAAATATTAATTGAAATAGAACTTAACAGAAATTTTTTCATGCATTTTAAACTTGCGTCTGCCCATTTTTCGACATCGCATAAAAATCAGGCGGTTAATTTTAGTGCTGGCACGCTGAAATAATTTTTCCCTAATTGTACCTAATCGTTCTCACAGTGGCCATCAAAGATAATACGAATGTTGTTATTTTCCCTTGAAGTGACGGATACTATCAATACGTGTCCCTGTTGACGTCGATCTACCACACCCTCCTCTCCATGTCATATAATCCACGTGCTTAAGAACCAAATGGTCTGAATCACCCAGGGGGAAAACACAGACGAATCGCCAACTTTACGCTTCGCAGGAATAATTCGCATCGCTAACTTCCATTGGCTCGTCCACAGCTGCAGGCATTGCAATTGGTTGCTTGTGCATGTCCTCTTACTCCTGAATCACACGTGCTGGTACAGACAGTTCTCTGTTCACTGCCGGCGTGCTGTTGGTTCTTCTGAGAGCGCTCTGCCAGTGTTATTATACAATTAATTACGCGGACTATTCCAGGCGATAAACATGGGCACGACTGCACAAACGCCTCCTCCATATCCGTTCTACTCCATTTCTACCAAGTCAAGTGGCCGATATTCAATGAATTTCTCGAGGTTTATAGGCGAACAGAAACCTGTGTGAGTAGAACTGAGGATTAAACAGGCATGGAACCGGGCTTATAAGTAAAAGATGACATAGACATGAGGTCTATTCATATGCAACAGCTGTGTATCAGGGGCTGTACGAGCTAGCACGGTAGGCCACAAAAAAGTATCATGAACTTTCTAGATTGTTTAAAGGATCTCAATCTGCTCTTCGTTGTACTTTTTACGGGTTTTTTTACAGGTTGCAAAAATATAAAAAGAACTTAAAAAAAGCGCAAACTGATAGAATAAATAAAAAAATGGCGGCAAGCAGAAGCACAATTACGTCGTCACCCTTTGATTAAGCTTACAGGCTAAACGATTAATTTTCCTTTAAGAAACAAAGAATGTAAAAGAAACTGTCAATGAACTAGCAACAAATTTACAGTGGAGTAATGGGTAATCGTGTTATATGTTTGACAGAATGATTAACTTCATGATGTTGCTTGGTAGTTTAGACCTTCCAGTCGCTGAAATAATTAAGAGAAATCGTCTGAAATTTACAGCACCTGAATTTTCGTAAATGTCTTTATAAAGCCGGCTATTAGACACTATTCGAAGCCGGATTAATACACTTCTCATTCTCAAGACCTTTGTTATGGATGGATCGATGTATGTATGGATGAAATGTGGTGATCGAAGGTAAAGAAACGTGTATGGGTGAATGATTGAGTGAGAAAAAATTTGGATCTAACAACAAATGGACATGTGCACCGAAGCTTTGCGTGATTTATTGATGGATAGACACACGGGGGCGTAGGCCAGTAAATGAAGGTAGGAATAATGGTTGATATAGTAGATGAGAGGACTGGGGACAAGGACTGATGGCCTAATGATGTACTTGCATATATGGGTGGACATATTGCTGAAAGACCGATATTCTGTTTGGATAAAAGGGTTGTAATTTATTGGATGTAAAAATAAATGAACGTGCTACCTCCTGCAGGAAAGATAAATTTTTCCTGTATTCAGTTAAGCAGCAAGCAATAAAACAAATGGAGAAGTGGAGAAGTAGCTCCATGCATTCTTAATTTCGGCACTAGGGGGAAATAAATAATCAGCTTCATGCTTCCATCGATGTATCCGCGGAGAAAGAGAAACAAATAGGCATTAGAAATGAGACTGAGCAAGGACATAAATCGCTCTGGAAGCAGTGGCCAAGAATAAAGATTTTGCTCCGTCACGAAAAAAAAATCCTAAATATTCGTCCTGTAGTCAGTCACTATACTGACTGAGCTATATAGTTTCGTTTTGATGCTGGACCGTGCAGTTTGAAACTTAGCTCTGAAATGAGATCAGAGATGTAACTCACACATGTCACGGGAAAAGGGTTTGGCTCTGTTATTTAGGATTATTCTTGTTGATTTAACTTGCTGAAGTAGGACACAGCGAGGGGTCAGGACTAGTTGAATGCTGAATACAACTAAGTTGCAAGTCTAAGCACGTGAGTTTCCGCAGCGTACCTTCTCTTGTTCTTGCAACGTTCTCACATCCCAATATTCTGAACTTGAGAAACATATGAACGAACTTCTACTACACATTGTGCAAGTGGAAAAATTACGTTTATGTTTGCTCTTACCCCGGTCTTCTACAATTCTATTGTGTACATTTTTAGGCGCGTGCGTAAAATTTGCGAAAAAGACTATTAGTTTCATGTCCGTCCGTCCGTCCGTCCACATGTAACAACTCGGCTTCTACTGGACGGATTTTCATGAAATTTGACATTTGGATATTTTTCGAACATCTGTCAAGAATATTTAGGTTTCATTAACATCAGAGAAGAATAAAGGTACTCTACATGAAGACAATATACATTTTCTATCTTATCTCGTTCCGTTCTATTTAAAATGAAAAATGTTTCATACAAAAGTTGTAGAGAAACTCAAAACACACATTTCATTTTCAATACAATTCTTTCGAAAATCGTGCCATTTATGAGATAAAGTGGACAAATATTCTGTAGCTGGCACGACACAGATGAAAATATTGCACATGCGCACTGCATGCTGGATACCTAGGGCTATAAATACACACAATCAGTTTGCGTAATACCCGCCTTTCCGCTGCAACAATGGTTGCATGAACGCACCTCAATATTACGTCATACTACAGTGCCTGTCTTGTTGTTCGCTGTATTTGGAAGCTCAACCGCATAAGAATAATTTAATTTACATTATTTGTGTTCTAAACCCAACGGAAATTGTGAAAATTTTAATGGTAGAAATTAGCATATCATCTGGCTCTGTATTTAAAGTACGGTCAACATGGATAAAATGCTGCAGGTCGTACATCCAGACTCTAGTAGGTTCAAGAGTGTCCTAATTCATCTACGAAAAGTTACGGTTGTTCAGGGAAATATAAAAACGTACAGTATTTATCGTGTATTTATGTAAGTCATCTAGCAGCCCTCTTTAATATCTCAGGCTACGTACTTTTCTCCTGAAACAATGTTTAAATAAAAATCGTTTACAAGACAAATGGAAGCAAGGAATTCCATTCCTGGTTGAGGAAGAGATTTATCTATTTTCAGAAATGTGGGCCGTTTTCCAGTGGCAAAGTGACCTGAACGTAAATAATGCCACTAATCTCAATGTAAGGTTTAGGTTAAAAATATTTAGAAATGAGCCTGGCCTGCCTCGCATATCTTCACGAATTTCAATGACAAATTTACTTAGGGAACACAGTGATGATGATGAAGATTATTATTATAATTATAAAAATAATAATAATTATTATTAACTGCAATTGGGTTGTCGCCCGGTGGCAGTGGTTATTTTACATGTATACAAAATATGAAATTGGTTATTAATAAATTTAAGTCGGGAGGGCTACATGAGAAGCATGTAGTGGCATGTGATGTAATCTGAGGAAAAGTAACGGCATATCTGTGGAGGTCCTGAAGAAAACCCAGAAATATTTTTTGTCCATATTTTGAAGCGGGCAACTTCAGATCACAACTTAAAAGTCTTTTCACTTGAGTATAATTGTTTTGTAAGAAGAAGCGTGACCGAAAATATTAATTAGCGTTTGTGTATTTAAGTTTCATTTTTATTCCCACGCATAGAAATTTATTAGTAATAAAGAGTAGGATCTGATTATGTAACCAACTACGGACTTGTGATCGTTCTCGGAATCTTGTTAAGTTACGTGTATATTTGTAAAGCCGTGCCGGATGCGGAAAGGAGCGAACGAAGAAAAAAAAGGGAAGAATAAAGGAAGAAACGTAGCGTTCTGTCTTACTTTGCTTGGTGTTTGCAACAGGTTGATAGCTCTGCTCAATAAGACCACAATCGCACACATTTCTCACTTCGCAGTTCATGAATACGTTTAGAAACATGTGTAAGACACATCGAGTCCTTTAGCAGGAAAGCTGCGCAATTTCTTTACTACCTCTGAGCACAGACAGAAATAATCCGTCACAGAAGAGGCACAGAAGTAAAACTTACTAGAAAGACCCATTGCTACTATGTATCTTCAAAAGCATCAGGATTTGGAGAAGTTACAGATATACTTATCTACTTGTTTGCTTGATGTATTTGCACTTATTTTATGGTTGCTGGCATTGACAAGATATTATCTTCTTCTTTAAGGTGACCAAACGTGCTGAGGACGGCGCAAAACTTCCTATTCAATAGCTACCTGGGACTACTCCTTCGGACGTAAAATGGCCTGAATTTGTCCATTCGCCTCCATTTTTGCTAATGTGAAAGATGAGTAGAATGTAGAATGGTACCTGTTTTTCTAAGCTGCATCTTCGCTGCGAGCAGAGGGAACTAAAATTTCAAATCTCTGTAAGACAGTAACTGCTCTTTTCGCTACCATGTCCAGAACCCTTCTCGGATGTTTCAAGCCTCTGAATACTCTGTACGAAGGGTATAACGGCCGAAGCTTGAGGCTAACATCTTATGTCCTTCTATTGCGAAAGTTAAGGTTGTGTGGAACCTTTCCTCCATTTCTTCTTACGCTTTGGTATTTTGATGAAGTAACACAGGAACGGACTGAACATATTTTTCTATCCACGAGGTACGAAGTTTGAATCTTGACCAACACCGGCTACCGTGTCAAAAACAATTCGGATTTTATGCAGTAAATTTTATGTGATTTTCGGATTAACACGTACTAGAGAAAGCAAACGTCAGTTCTTCAAATAGCCTAGCTGAGACAAGCCCACCTGTAAATGAATATCAAAACAGTTTCCAAATTCACACATTCCTTCATCGTTCCTTCACGGGTGTCACTCAATTATACAAATTATTTAGTCTTGTTTACAAATATTAAATTCCACAAAAACGAGAGGAAATGTGAGAGTCGTATAAGTAATAGTGTCAAAAGCCATAACTGAACAAAGCAGCAACAATGTGTTATGAATGCCGACATTCTTGGGAAATTGATAGTCGCACGGGTAGTCAGAAATTTCCGGATTTGTACAGAAACCGAATATTCTCTGTTAATGGAACTTAACCGGAGCTGCTTTCGTCACAATACAAGGTCATATTTCGCCCTTTAATATCACACTTCACGTTACCTTGCCACGTAAGATCACATCTCAGATGTACACTCTTATTCCATTCAGTTTTGTACAGAAATCGAATATTCTCTGTTAATGGAGCTTAACCGGAGCTGCTTTCCTCCACTATACAAGGTCATATTTCGCCCTTTAATATCACACTTCGCGTTACCTCGCCACGTAAGATCACATCTCAGATGTGAACTCTTATTCCATTCAGTTTTTTCTGATTCAGTATTCAATCGCCGTTCCCAGTAACCGCTCGTCTGCTTAGATTAAGAGTTCAAATCCCACGGAGGGCATTGACGTCTATTTGTAGCGGGTGTTGTGTGTTTCAGGTAGAGGTCTCTGCGACGACCTAATCAATCGTCCCGAGAAGTCCTACCGACTGTGGTGCCTCATTTTGTGTCATCTAGAAACCTAGCGAATGAGAAGTCCCTGGCACACTGGGGGCTGTTGCGCCCAATGAAAGAAAGAAAGTGTTTTAGTTAATTCTACTCTCAACAATACCGGTTAGTATAAACGTAGTGGCAGTTACATCTAACTTAATCTATAGGGTTATTACTAAATCATTATTTCCACAAGGAGTTAAGGAAGTTTTCAACCATTAAGACATAAGTAACATTACCGTGTTCATAACAGACGGTCACGACTCTCAGTACTGAACCACAAAAAAAGAAACCCTCACAATAGTACAAACAAACAACTAGATGCAACAGTAACAATTTATTAGTAATTTCAATCAGCTCAACATGTTTCGGGCGATAATTTCGCCCATCCTCAGGAGAACTAGACTGTGTTTATAGCTTGTGGTATAATGCACCGAAGAAGTTGCCTGCTGGTGACCTTGCATTATACCACAAGCTAAAAACACAGTCTAGTTCTTCTGAGGATGGGTGAAATTATCGCCCGAAACATGTTGAGCTGATTGAAATTACTAATAAAATGTTATTGTTGCGTCTAGTTGGTCGTTTATACTATTGTATCAGAGAAGCACGGTCACACAAACATCGAAAACCTCACACTCTGACACTATTCCTGCAAGACCCACTTTAATGTTATCCTCCCGTATAAGCCTAGGTCTTCCAAGAGCTCTGTTTCCCTCAGGTTTTCCAACTACAAACTTCGTAAGCCTTTCACTTGTCCCCCGTGTGTGATTACACTTAATATCATTCGCGAAATTCAAATAAGCAGTTTTTATATTAGTAGGCAATATTGACTTTCGTAGTCTTTCGTAGTCTCCAGGAGGTGGGATGTGGGTATGTGGACTGGATTGGGCTGGCCCAGGAGAGGGACAGGTGGCGGACGCTTGTGAGTGAGGTAATGAACTTTCGGGTTGCGTGAAATGTGGGGAATTTCTTGACAAGCTGCAAAAGAGTTAGCTTCTCAAGAAGGACTCTGCACCATGGAGTAAGTAAGTAAGTAAGTAAGTAAGTCTTAAATGTGTGTGTGTGCGTGTGTGTGTGTGTGTGTGTGTGTTTGTGTGTGTAGGGCACTGATCTACATCAACTGTGCAGGTCTGAATTTCTGTCCTTGCGTCAGTGTTTGCTGGCACATTTCCTGAGATTTTTTACCCAAAGTAGGAAACGCCCGGGCCCTATATCCTGCGCAGGCACTTACTTAAAATATGGAAAGGAATTATTGTTCAATAACTACTTTTGACAGGAGACAGTAAGATTTAGTTCAGACACACCTGTGTCAGGGTAATAAGATTTTCGGAAACAGCGATGAATATCACACAGGAGAATAAAAACTGTGCTCTGAAACACGTGCTGAAAATGGCTGGCATAATTTGTAAGACCTTAAAGTAATATGAGTATTCTCGATAATTTATTATACTCGCATTCCGAATAAGTTAAGCTTACATGACAGTGAAGCAAAAAATTTTTTTAAAATACTTCATTAAATTCTTAACACATATACTCTACACGATCACCCTTTGTAACTTTGCGGTCCCGACGTGCTGTCTGGTAGGTGATCCTCTTTCGGGAAACGGGCGTGGTTCACCGAATCACATAGTTTCATTATTTCTTTTTTATTTGTTATTTTATTTACTCAATTTATTCTTGATATAAAATAATGGAGCGCTATATCTAGTAAAACAACTAGATCATTTCTAGGAAACTGACACAGTCACTTCTCTGTACTCCCACTTACACCACACTCGTACGCGACTGAATTCGCGCTGGATTGCTAGCGTCCGTTGTCAACTGCTAACTTTTTCTCATTTAAATCTCTCCCCTCCTATCTATCACCAAAGTTCCCGAATAGACGTTGACAGATAAACTTACAACGCATGCCATGAACCGTCCGTAACTGACGCCAGCAATTCCAACGATGTTCGGCTCATTGTAACATGGTAAGGCAGGCTAAATACTTTTACCCCACGAATCGACATTTCCACATGTGCACTACGTCTCTGCAATACGTATAAGAAATGTTTAACAATTTATGCACACACACACACAGAATATTAACTCTTTATATTGAGTTTTCGTGCGAGTCTAAAAGGTTTTTCTAAACGTTATTTCCCTTCGAATTAAAATTCTAGACATCTTCTGTAGAGTTCGTGAAGTTAGAATGTTTGCAGCATGGAGCGAGACTGAATATTGTCCATGTTTTCAAATCAGCAAACAATTCTCCGTCAGATGGGAGCGTATTCTTGAACGAACAAAAAAAATACAAACACAAATGTTTCGTAATTTGAGCTTAGCAAGGGAGTTTGCAATAACGTTTTGTTTTACTTGATATACTAGAGAAGAGGGAGCTGACGTCTTTTGTGTTTATTATGACTCTAAGTTATCCCAGCCTTGAAGAAGAGCGCTAAGAAAATGAGAAGTTGAAGAGAGACAGCAATGTTAATACAATGGGCAATATGACAGTTGCTTCGCATGCTGATCTCAGACAGCACCTCAAGTAGGCACGGATTACAGCAGCAATATGAAACAGAGTACCTGAAACCATATTGTGGACTGTCTAAACAACATGCTCAGTATATCTACAAGACTTCAGATTCACTAATGAGGGAATGTTGGGATGGGAGATGTGTTTGTATTTCTGTCACTTTCTGCAAATGTTGAAGTGTAGCCTGCAACATAAGGAAAAGTTTACAGAAAGACAGCTCGTTGTAGGAACAGAGTGAATTTTTTCATTTAAAAAATCATGACACCGATTCTGTGCTACATCAATAAAAGCGGCGAAAATTATATCATAAATACTTGTAAAACGTTAAGATTATCGTAGGCTCGCAGAGCTCAACCAACAAGATGCAGCGTTTCAAAGTTTGTTTATTTCTGTAAGACGCTTTACATGTTTCAGACGGTTTTTCCATCCATCATAAGAAGCTCAAAACTGTACAGTACGTAGAGAGTCAGGTATTTCTCAGCCCGGAACTCCGAGTTCCCGGAGTCACTCGGAACACCGGGTTCGCGGAATCACTCGGAAGTCAGAGTTCTCGGAGTCCCACCGGGTTCCTTGATTCACCCGGAACTACGGGGTCCTGAGTCACACGGAGCTGCGGGAGACACCGGGAACCTGCAGTTCCGGGTGACTTCGGGAAACCGGGGTGACTCCGGGAAAACAGATTGACACCGGGAAAACAGATTGACTCCGGGAACTTGGAGTTCCGGGTTCCTCCGCAGGTTTCGGGAGACTCCGGATAACTCAAGGGAACCCGGAGATCCGGATGACTTCGGGAACCCGGTGTTACTCCGGGAAACAAGAGTTCTGGGTGACTTAGGGAACCTGGGGTGAATCCGGTAACCCGAAGATCCGGGTGACTTCAGCAACCCGGAGTTGAAATCACCCGGAACTCCGGGTACCCGAAGTCGCCCGGAATTCCGGCTTACCGGAGTCACCAGAACACAGGATTCCCGAAGTCACCCGAACTCTGGGTTCCCGGAGTAACCCGGAACTCCGGGTTCCCGGAGTCACGCCGAAATCCAGGTTCCCAGAGTCACACGGAAATCCGGGTTCCCGGAGTAACCCGGAACTCCATGTTCCCCGAGTCACCCAGAACTCCGGGCTCCCGGAGTCACACAGGGCCCCACGAGTCGCGCGCAAAACCGGGTTCCCTGAGTCACCCGGAACTACGGGTTCCCTCACTCACCCGGAACTCCAGGTTTATCTAGTAACTCGGAACTACGGGTTCCCGCAGTCACCCGGAACTCCGGGTTCCCGGAGTCACACAGATCTCCAGGTTCCCGGAGTCACTCGTTAATACGGCTTCCCAGTCACCCGGTAATTCAGGTTCCCGGATTCACACGGAACTCCGGGTTCCCGGAGTCACCCCGTATTCCCTGAGTCACGCGAAACTATGGGTTTTACGGAGTCACGCAGAACACCGATTTCCCGGATTCACCCAGAACTCTGGGTGACGAACCCGGAGCTCCGGGTGATGAACCCTGATTTCCGGGTGTCCCAAAGATTCCGGAGTTCCGTGTTGACTCAGGGAACCCGGGGTGAATCCGTGAACCCGGAGTTCTGGGTGACTCCGAGAACCCGGAATTCCGCATGACTCCGAGTTCCACCCTGGCCAGGCTAGCAGCAGTTAGTAGTACTGGTGTGACAAATACCTGTTTCATGTACAGTTTTGTGTTTCTGATGATGGACGGAAAAACCGTCTGAAACCTGTAGAGCGTCTCATAGAAATAAATAAATTTTGAAACTTGCATCTTTTTGGTTTTACTCCGCGAATATATCAGCGATGCACGGACCTATGAATGTTAAGATTATAATAGGTATTTAAAAACGAAATATTTTTGAACTTACATTAAAATCCGCTTGTTTCAGTACACTGTCAACGTTACGCCGACAACATTTGCCGAAGTGAAGTACTGTTCATTGTTACCGGTCGAAGAAAATATTCTTATTTAGTTTAAAAAAAAAGTCCTCTCAGTTACTTGGAATCCGTGTTAGATGGTCATTATGAACGTAAATTAGTCTCTGATATGTTGCATTTTAACGTATTGCGAGGGTTGATACATTCCCCTTTGCATGCATCTTACTGATTGATTCACATTTTACCTCCGAAATGGGTCAACATGTTGCAGAGGTGAGAGGGAGGGCAAGAATCTAAAAGACCCCTCCAAGATCCTTTCTTTTCAATGGCTACATCCAGTGTAGGTCTGTGTTAGATGGTGTTCCTTTGGTTGATGTGCCTAAACTAAGGCGTAGGTCTGCGACCGCTCGCCTGCTGAGATTGTGGGTTCGAATCCCACCGGCGGCATAGATGTCTGTCCCTTGTGAGCGCTGTGTGTTGTTAGATAGAGGTCCCTGCGACGAACTGATCACTCGTCCAGGGGAGTCCTACCGACTGTGGTGCGTCATTGGTTTTGATCTAGAAACCTGGTGAATGAGGAGTCCCTGGCCCACTGGGGCTGTTTTGCGAAAAAAAAATGTATTTAAAATCGCGAATATGGAAGTTACAGATTCTGAATTGGTTATCAGCAAGTATGGCCGTTTAAATCATGTGGATTGTTGAATGGACAAAGGTTTTAACATTAAGAAAATTTAAACTTCTCCTTCATGTCGTGTTTACGAGAACTGTATAATTCTCAGAATAAACGGTAATATTTTCCTTAAACACCAGGTGTCGAATTTTTAAAGGAGATGGAATTCTCTCTTCAAGACACGAAACTAATTCTCATTATATCATCCAGAAGAAAATCCACGCTTTAACTGATTAACTTTCTTCCTGCTCTGTTTTGTTACTCTTCCAGATACTTGAATATCGCCACGTTTTCAAAAGATTAATCGTCCGCCTGCATATTAAAATACTGTGCTGCTTTCTAGTGGCAAGACTCGAGAGTATATGTAGCTTCTACTCATTGACTTCCATACCAAGCTCCCTTTATTATTCTGGCTTATACTTAATAATTTGCTTCGTTATCTTCCCCCCTCACATCAATATGTTTCTAAAGATCGCCTTCAGTCTACAGGCTCAGTTACCGGCATGCTATAATTTCTCTTCTCGAACACAGTAATATTTCCCTCGCTCCGTCTAATGTGTGAGCGAGGTGAACCTAAACAGAGACCGTGACTGGTAGAAAAGTGCCTTCAGCCGTTTCGATGTGCATGACTACAATTTTCATCTGTTTTATGGCTTAGAGAAGGCCACATTTTTAACCCCTCGAAACACACAGCTAACCATATGTACAAACTACTTCAGTTTTCAATAAATTTGCTTTAACCTACACTGTATTCTATACTCTTTTGCCCTTCTCGGTGGTTATTATTATTTGACGATTGTATAAATCAACCCTTTCAGACCAATCCCAAATCTCTCTGCAACTGTCATCTAGTCTTTCCGATTTAGTTCAAGAATTTTAGTAGGTCCACCCTTGATGTGAGCCCAGAAAAAACATCTTTTCACTGGGGCATGATATTGTCCTCGTGGGCCCTAATAATTCCTTGAATTTAGTGGAATTCTTTTGTGAATATTCAGGCTAGTGAACACTGCCAAGGCTATGAGTAAGGTCCAAGCCCCAAACTTGAACTCCAAGTTGCCAGCATTATATTCGAACACAACTCGCAAAACCCTCCACCTCAGGCGACATGTTCCCTCTTTGGTATTTCTAAGTGTTACGTTATTGCGAACTATCTTTTCTAATAATTCGGAAATGCGCAATAAACTAAGTTCCCCCACAATAAATAACATACGGGTAATGCAAAACTAGTTGACAGGAAAGCATACTATTAAGGTTCAGTCTTATTTATTCTCATGATTATGAGCAAGAAAAGCAGAACATGTCAGGCCTATTGTTTCATTCTGTAATGGTAAATTCCTTGCACCTTAAAATTCAACGAAATAAAGAAAACTCAGATTTTAAGATTAAGCAGAAAAATAAACAAAAATGACAATTGTTGCAACTTCAGATGTTTCTAAAGTTTGTAACTATTTGTAAAAAAAACAATATAGGAAACAGTTCTAACCTTCTACTTTATATCACGCTGACAATAATCATTCGTAATTAAATACAAGATCTTCATAAGCGTAAAACAATGAAATCTAGGCCAAAGAGTTTTTCATTTAGGTAGTCAGTATCCTACCTCTATTCTCATACGGTTGCTCCAAATAAAAGTGCCAACCCAGTGACACCACCTGTTCTCCATATTTACTGTTGGACTTACCTGCAAAGAAAAAGAAATGAAGTGACGTTTATGGCACAAGAAAAGACTGTGTTAGCCTGAAATAATGTACTTATCGGCGTGGCTATAAGATTACCCATGTGTTAGATATACGCACAAGGTTGTGTTGCGGTCAGCTCTTGCCATCGCGCTGTTCTCTAATGTGATTCCATTTATCTCTTCATCATCAAGTCCAGAAGGACATACAAAGCCTCTCAGGAAGACGTAAATAGAAACTAGTTTCATCATAACGTGAAGCATTCTGTGTATTGCATGTCATTCCGCGAAATGAGTGCTGTTGGTAAGGAAATTATAGCTTTTGCTATGAATACACAACAACACAGAACCAGAAATAGGCCATAAATGCGGACCGAAGCACTCAGACACGATGCAGTAATATTAAGACATAAACCGTGAAAATAAGACATAAAATTATGCACTTATCTACAAAGATTTCATAATATATATTTTCAGGTTTTCGTAATTCCTTTAGAGAAGATTCGAGTTTTGTGGGATATTATGTGGTGACGAATCGTAAAAGTAATGGTTGTTTGATAAATAAGCAAACTTTAAGCACCGCTCAGCAAGATGACCATGTTTTTCGGCATATACCTCATTGTTGGTGAGACAGACACACCATAATTTCATGAAGAATGATTAAAATTACTCAGCACATAATCCAACACTACAGGTTGTCCGCTTGTTTATCGTACGACAATTACAGCGACCGATATACTGGAAGGACTGCTAGTGGTAGCAGTCTAAGAGTACGGAAGTAGCCACGTCCTCCAATGTGTCTGTATTTATTTACCAATATACATGGCGTCACAATTTAAAAGGGTCAAATTTTCAATATTTGTGTTGACATAAATTTGATGAAAAATTTCTACCCTGATATACTGTAAAATTTAACGTCCTTTTATCTTAGTCCGTGGAAACAACAGTTTTTCCATTTAATTTGCTGAGATTTAAGAACTGAATCTTGTTACCGTCTGTCTGACTTGCCCGACTTCGGTTACAACTATTTCTAGCTCGTCGTAATCACAGATCCCTCTCAAAGAATAAACAGGAGAATTAGAAGTCGCTTTGCTCTTTCAATACTCTTTATTCACTGTGGTTCGAACACCACAACTTTTGGTTCCGGCACCAACAACATTTGTTTGCTCGTTGTTCATCTAGCATTCAAAACTGCGAACAGCCAACTTCTCTGCACACCTGCTACCTCTTAAGTCTTAGTGATACAGATACCAACAGTGAACACTTGCCCATAGCTGATATCGCAAACAGAGAATCAATTCATGTGTGGGAGGGGGAACTGAACAGTCTCATTCATCTAGCCTGGCAAATGCATGTGCGCACACCAAACAAACTTTACCTCTTCTCTTTCAATATAGATATATATACTAGCCAACGCTCGAAGACCAGTTTATCTCCTCACCTTCTTGGTTGCCTAGTACGAGATTTGAACTACGGACCCTGGCCGATTAAATCTTTACTATTAAGTAAATTCTAATAGATTTCGAAGCTTCATAAATGGTATTTTAGAAAAGTGGTTTTTGTAATTACGCACATATAAGTATTAAATTCTGATAATGGATTTTCACTCGATACAGTATACCTCGTAAGTAACCAGACTGTGCTACATAAAACACCAAACTCTTTACATTCGTTTGTTAAACAGAGGGTACAAAAAAGAGAGAGCTTATAGACTTCCGGGCATACGTATTTTAGCGTGATTTTGAAGCAGTAATTATAGTAATTAATGTACAAACGAGCACATTAAGAACTGTCGTATATTAAAACCCCTAAACTTAAGAAATTTCAGATTTAAGACATTTTAAAAAAGTATAAAATTGGAAAATATGGAAATGAAGTATTTATTAAAGGCGCACCAAAACTTCCTTTGCGGGAATGAAAGCGCAGTGGGACAAAGGTGGTGGAAGAATACTGTTGGGCAATAACACAGACGACAGTGCGGTCATGCTGCGGCCGATCAGGTTTCAGTGTGTGGTGAGTTTTGATTTCAACTTCCAACTTTCCGTTGCATATACGTTACATTTCACAACGCGTATTCTCAAATCCGACTAGGTTAAAAGTCGACCTGCTCCGGACATTCGGAAGTGTAACCGTCGTTTAACCTCTGAAGCGTCTCTATGTCCTTGAGTCTACAGGCTTCATCTAGAGAATTTCTAGAAAGGCTTTTTAAAGAATTTGGTATTGTTAAGTCCAAACTAAAATAAAATAATGAATTAAGTACAAAACCACGTGAAGTCCAAAATTTCTTTACCAGATTTAATGTATTACTTATTACATTCAAGTAGATGTGATTAAGAAATGACACATTCATTAAAAGATTATTTCCGGTACAGTAAACATTTAAAGAAGAATGATAAATATTACATATTTTCTTACACTACACAGCTGAACATTTGGCCGGGATAGCGTAGTCGACATAACGACTCGCTCCGGGTCGAACGGTCTGCGTGTCGCTTTCCGGCGGTGGAGGGGGGGGGGGGGCAAAACA
>Ga0123352_10003640_pt1 | contig 22395 bp, 14 predicted proteins | sample TergutLab28metaG_FD_89700 | JGI IMG/M metagenome (GOLD analysis project Ga0123352, IMG submission 89700) | Labiotermes labralis P1 segment gut microbial communities from Petit-Saut dam, French Guiana - Lab288 P1 | ecosystem: Host-associated > Arthropoda: Insects > Digestive system > Gut ...
CAAAATTTGTTTCACAATAAGTTTTATTTCATGCCTCTACATGTTTCGAGCACATGTGCTCATCATCAGGAGGTCAAAATTGCATTACACAGCCACATCATCAGACCTATAGGTGTGATGATATCAGATGCTGTGATGATGAGCACAAGTGCTCGAAACATGTAGAGGCATGAAATAAAACTTATTGTGAAACAAATTTTGTGCATCAAGTTGGTTAAATACTGAGATAAATATACTGAGATGCACTGTCAGCAAAACGTAAAAAAAAGAGACGAAGAGTGTTCACTGTGCGGTACAAATTGGATTTTTAAATATAATTACTGTCAATCTTAGTCTAAAAACAGCAATTAAAAAGGGGTCAAATATTCCGGAACTGAAACCTGTCCAGTCAGTATCTTTACTCCGTGTTTCTGCACGGTCCACTTTAATATTATTCTAATATAGAAGAAAAGGCAGGCCTGTCTACAACATTCCTACAGTTAGAACGGTTTATCATACGAACCCCATATATACACCGAGTGATTGAAAGCTATAGAATGTCGCAGCAGGTACTGTATACAAGTCATCCTTGTGCTTCAGAGGCTCAATTCACCTTCATTATAGTACACGCCTACTCTAATGTACGTTTTGTGCCCTGTGTAGCTCAGTACAGTACGTGAGACTTCTTCGGAATACGGATGGCGTTAGTCGAATCTCATAAAGTTGTTTTGTGCTGGTTACATCTGTGTTTTTACTTTATTACCACTGTCTTTCTGTTTATGGGGTCCAGTTAACTGATTAGGAATTAGTTAATACGTTTACAAATCAGCGTAACTGCCTATTGACCCGATTACTAATGCACATCGGCTGACAGCCGTCGTCGTCCTGTCTTAGGATGAACCATATGCACATTCTTGTTGGAACAAATCACTCTGGTATGCAGTTGAATGTCACTACTTCGAACCTCTTCCTTAATCTGGCGGGGCGTCCCACCCCGGTTAAAGTTCTTACTTGAACGAGAGTCAGAGTGGAATCTTCTTTTGTCACTTTGTTGTCAAGGGTTACTGGTGTCAGGCTACTGCCGCTGCACCCCACAGCACTTCACTTTGTGCCCATGTATTCTAGGATATAGTCAACTAGACCATCATTTTCTCTTTCGGTTGCTCGCAGGGTACTCGAAACGTAGAGATTCCTGGAGCAATGACTTTCCGCCCCTCAGTGAAGGTTTCTTGAATTGACACCTGTTGTGAGTTTTATGGCAGCCGGCAAGGACTCGAGATGTGACCAAAACACACAGACGTCATTCTGATGTGCATATACGGACGGCGTCCGAAGTGCCCGTAACTGGGGGTTAGCAAATGTTTTGCCTGATAAACAAATGTTCGACCGCCGTACTGTTTGTGCTGTCTGACCTGTCCCTTTAGCCTCCGCATTTGTCACTTGCTGTTGCTTCATGTGACACTTGCTACAAGTGAGACGGCCATTTTGTTCAACAATCTACACACAGCTCAGATGTAAATGTATTCATATACGGGGGTTTTTTTTTTAACATTTAATGTATCCGAATATCCTCGGGTTTCAGTTCCCTTGTGCTTTATGTACCTGCGTCACGGAAACTTCCTCCTTGAAGAGAAACTAATTCTCTCTCAAGTGGTGAATCTATTCCACCGCATTATAAATAACCCGAAGTTTCATTGCCATGTTCATTTCAGTCCGCCACTTGTACTTATCTTCGGCCAGTGGAATCCAATCCAAGTCCTCTCACTCCATTCTTTAAGATCCATTTTATTATTGTAATGCTATCTACGTCTGGGTCTACCAAAGCGACTCCTTCCTTCTGGTTTCCTTATCAAACGTTTTTACGGATTATCTTGTGCCTTACTGTATACAGTCTCATTTCTTCCTCTTCAGGTTCACCCCTGCGCATTGCTACATGCTTCGTATAAAGCACGCCTCATGTCTACCAAGTCAGGTGCTCATATGGCTGTGAATTAAGAATTTAGAAAGACATGGAAAGAAATCGTGTCTCGAGGTGCTACGCAAAAATGTGGGAGCAGAAAGCTAAAGAATTCACAAAACTCCTCACACAGGATAGGCTGCAGGATACAAATGCAGCCACTGAGCCATGCCATTTTGCTATATTTCTGTTGTAGCAGTTCTGTGTTGGTGGTTCGTTTTGTCTACACGGCCCACGTTCGGGACACGGAGATGAGCATGTTAAAGAAATGAACTGAAAATCTTTCACCAGTCACTTGCTTGCGTGTAAGTTCGGCACAGCTTTGTAGCTTTTCAGTAGAGTCCTTGCTTGTAGCCCACGCTGATGGCTTCCTGCACATTGTATGGCCTCTATTCGTTTCCTGCTTTTATCCTTTCAACTTGACTCATCCTCCTATTTCCCTACTGAACCAAACGCACTATCAAGCACTTACAGCACTGTCCCTTTCACAGGACACGGATGCTTCTTGTTTACCTCAGGATTCAAACACGCGACTTACCGAATGCCATGAACAGCGCTCACGGAACTTACACATTCGCTGCAGCGGAAGACACACACACAAAACGAACTTTATGGTTGATACGTAATTAAAATTACTGAAGGCTGTGGAACAGACTTGAAGGGGCAATTGGTACTGTGCCACGATCACCTGCTCGCCCATTACTACTTCTCCAGTGGAGCGCCAACTACATATCCCGTCTTTTATAAATAGCATGTCACATCCAGAAGTCGTTCTTCTGTTCTGTATTGATTCCCCTAACGTCTTCCAGTGTTCTGCTGATCCAATATCACGCGTCAGTTATTGATTATATTGAGTACCCTATCTATATATTACACGCAATAATTCGAAAGCACGATCAAACCATCCAGCACACTCTATCGATATTTTATGTGCGTGTAATTCGAAATACATTATGCGGTGTTAACCGCGCCAAAAAGTGCACTTCACCGCCCCACTCTACCGAAATATTTTCCCCTAACCTCCCCTTCCACACTCCACGATTTTATGTGTGTGGCAGTTTAATCTCCTGAGCCCCTGTACATGTACAATGAATTAAACCAGTACGGAATAGTAACCGCCCCCTCCCTCCCTTACATCGCTTTAGGGAGAAAAAATTCCGATACATCTCCATTGGTGTTGAGTTTTTCAGCATTGGTTTCCGATACGCTGGCTATCCGTCATGAAGTATGACACGATTTACAGGAACTCTTACTGCGTTGTGGTCCGCTAAGTACAGAGACGTTAAGTGTCGAGGGACGAATGAACCAGGGCCCTGCTCTCATGGCAGGGACCTGCACTGTCTTTCAACCGAGGGTTTCAGACCAGATACCTGCATTACTTTGTTGATACTGAAAGGAAATTTAAAAAAAAAAATAGAGTTGACATTAACCATTTGCCTCCAATCTTGGCCCCAAAGCTTGTATCCCAGCGTGGAACAAATCTGTCAAGTGTCTGTAGCCAGGAGGTGACAGATCGATTCACGTCCGCGTCTTTAGCAATCCTTTCGCAACCAGACGCTTCTTAAGGGGTAGATAAAGAGATAAAACACTAGGCGCGAAATTTGGACTGTACAGAGGGTCGTGGGTAACAGTTATTGGTCCGGGGAGTAGTAAGGGGCCCTGTTCCTCCAAAACATGAACGAAGTAACTAAAGTACAGAAAATCAATTTCTACAGCACAGAAAACACATCGTTTCCCCAGTACGAAGAAAACTGACTAATGCAGTGACTCTTTCGCATAACGGTGAATAAAATACAGATTGATAACATTTACAGTTATCAGACGATCACACAAAGGGGATGTTTATCTCACAAATGCAGTTTGTTTAATTTTGATACATCGAACGCTTAGCTACTTTACCGACTGGGATCCGGCTGTCGCTCCAGCAGCGACAGCCGGATCCCAGTCTGCGGAACTACTAAACTTAAGTAGCAGGCTACTTAAATTGACAGCAGGACTCCTCAGATACAGACAGCTCACAGTTAAGCCTCAGTGTTCCTCAGGACAGTAGAGGCTACCGACATCACCAGAGGCTAGGGAGTAACCGCAAGTGACCAACAGACCGACGAACTGCAGGCCCTATAAAGACATTCGCAGCTTTTAGGGAGTCTAGCAGCTTTCAGTGCCGTAAGATGTGACACAAGCACACATCAATACACCTTTGATTCGGCTAATCCGAGTTGAACTGAGCTGCCTGCAGCCCAGAACGTGCCGAAGCAGTGATGGTATCCGAAATGATAATGGGTGCTCACGGAAGCAAATCAGCTAATGCTGTGTCCATCATCCCGGTGCGTTATGCATGATGGATGGCCTGGCGACTTTTTTCCTTCTACATATCTACACGGGATGTGAATTACATAGAGTAATGAGGCGATGGTAATTGTTAGCTGCGGCATTTCTCTTATGCGCTGCCGGTTATAATGTTTGCACTACGAAGACCTTCCAGCGAATGCGGAACACGCCTCGTTTGCTGATAAACCAAAACAATAACAGTACACACACACTGGATAAACAGAAACGGCGAACGTTTGGATTAGGCTTTAAAACAGTGCGCTTTGGGTTCTTATGGAAACATAAACAAGAAGCCTGGCGTCCATTTTGTATGTCCTATCTAATACACCGGACTGCATAAACAACCAGTGGTCTAGGCGATTTACTGACGGGGACAGCAATGAGATAAACAAATGAGTTCACGTAACAGATTCAAACAAACTCGTCCACTAATACCAGGCCGTGCCACGTCTCCTCCCTCCGCGGAGGCCCGAGTTCGATCCGAGGTCAATCCCTGTGCAATTTTTGGTGGACATAGTGGTACTGGGCCTGCAGGCATATTTCCAAGTACTTTCGTTTCCCCTGTCAATATCACTCCACCCATGCTCCATACACGTGTTTATGCACCTGTCACCAATACCAAAAAAAATTCAGCAACTGACAGCGTCGTTAAATACGCATTTAGACGTTCCGAAAATCATATGCGGTGACTGGGAACATCGCTTAGTCTTTACGAGCTCTCTTGGTTGGAAATGATCGGTTTGAATGTTCGTAGTTAAATGTTAATAAAAATCCAACCAGATGCAACAGTATGCAGATGTTTATATACCGCAAAGTTACTCTACATGTTTCGGGTGTCACAGCACCCATCATCAGGAGTACTAAAAACTGTAACCCCAACCTGCAGTACAGGTCATAATACTGGTACAGCTACTTCCCTCCAACGTGGCCTCATCAGGCCACGTTGGGGGGGAAGTAGCTGTATCATATGACCTGTACCAGAGGTTGCGGTTAAAGTTTTTAGTACTCCTGATGATGGGTGCTGTGACACCCGAAACATGTAGAGTAACTTTGCAGTAAATAAACATCTGCATACTGTTGCATCTGGTTGGATTTTTTTATTAACATTGAATTACGATGCACGGAACCATGAGCTTAAAAAAAGTTCGTGGTTAACTCAGGCACTCCACGATACATCAGGACAGCACACAAATTTAGCACATCGGCATTTCTTCCTTCGAGCCTATACATCATGTACAATTGTATCAAAGAGACCAGCTGCATGTTTCGTCACTTTACGCCAAGACGCCTTGTAAATAAGTGGATGGTTAAACCAATGAGAGCGAAAAGAACGTCTATCCTGACTACTTTCCTGAGAATTAACTGACTCTAAACAGGAAACGTCAGAACTAATTACAAAATGACAGAAGACACAAATACATACTCTGGTGTCTGTCTTTGACTGGAGAAGTTGTCAAAAATTTTGTTTGCACTCACACCCACCAATGTGTGAATGTGTTTTGTAATTAGAACGCCGCCTGATGAAACCGGCTGCATGTCCGAACATCGTACCGTGAAGCAATGTAGCCGTAAACCTGACTCATCAAGTCTACAAACTTTACCCATCCTCGAACTGGGTGTCAAATGCAGTTAACGTGTGATCAGTGAACGGAACGAAACACGATACACACACACTGCCAGGTTGCAGTAATGTGGGGGAAAACACTGAACACAGCACTCAATACGAGACTCTCCGGGACAGACGTGCGAAAATAATGCGTTATTTTGGACACATACGTGTGTAGAACTAACAGTACGGATTTACGCGTACTGTAAAGTGAGTCTAAGCTGTCAACGTACGGTACTGTACTGTATTTACAGCGGCACGTGATACTGAGGGCAGCGATTTCATGACATCTTCTTTACAACAGTAGCGACGTGACAATAAAAACAGCATAAAGGTCCTTCCAATGGTTTCCGTCATTTATGTTCCGTTATAACTTCAACATAAACATTAACATGACACTCCTGCGTAATTCTGAGGTGTATTGACAACAGCATTATTGTACTATGCTCTGGCAATGGTCAGATGACGTCCTCAGGACATTTCGGCCCCGATAAATGGTAACGTTGTTTTCTTGCAGAATGTTAAATTTGAGCATGATAATTACCGAATTTTAATTTACTTTCCGTGGAAGTGAATTTTGGTGCGCAGATTCGTAAGAATGACGGGTAGAGTTGTTTTACCGCGAAAGTCGGTAGGCCAAAATACTTACATTGCGAAATTTCGGGTTGTATCAGAAACACTTTGAGCAGCGTAAACGATCAGTGGGGGAGACTGCGCACATAAATATAGTGGGGAGGAGAATTCATAAGTAATTCCAGCAAGACATCTCCTACCAATCGTATAACTATATTTACTTTTCCTGAAAATATCGATGTGTCTCCTGGGTATTAAGCGACAAACTTTTGTGAAAGCTGGCATCTTCAGTACACACACCACTGCAGGTCGTCCTGTTTTGTGTTCTAGAAATTGTTACCGTCACAGTTCGATTTTGCGGTGGCGGTAGAAGGAGTCTGACAGAAGGCATAAACAGAAACATGACGAACACAGTTTTACAATAGTTGAATAAAGAGAGACCAACTTGATGTCACTTGCTTTATTATTTAATTATTTAATGCTCAACATGTTTCGGATGTTAATACATCCATCCTCAGGAGCTTGCCACTAATTTGTTGAGTTATTTCATGGGTTGTGTTGCTCTGGTTCGATGTGTGTTGGTGTTACGTTGTGGTTTGGCTGGGGTGGTGTGGTATCCGGATGCAGGCTGATGAAATACAACCCATGAAATAACTCAACAAATAAGTCGCAAGCTCCTGAGGATGGATGTATTAACATCCGAAACATGTTGAGCAGTAAATAATGAAATAATAAAGCAAGTGACATGAAGTTGGTCTCTCTTTATTCAACTATCAAGATGATGCACAGTCCAATAAACATAAGTTTCACAATTTTACAATGTTTGTGGCGATACATACAGAATGTGTGTGGCGATACATAAACAATGTTTGTGGCGATACAAACACAACTCAGAATCATGCTTAGTTTACTGTACGAAAAGCTTGTGGAAAAAAGGAAAATACAAACTGGGGAAGAGATAAATATTGTTTCATTGTAACTGGTGAACCGTTGTCGCTAGGCGTCTGTACCTTCTACTGTGACATATTGAAAACAGATATTTGCAATAAAAAATAAACAGAATTCTGCGTGATTAACAGATGCTGCATTGCAGTCTTCACAGTGCGTTCGGAACCCTTACGAAATTAGTGACGAAGCTGTAATAGCAGAAACGGAGACAATTTACACAGAAAACGTAAAGAATTTGTACAAAAATTTAATTCATTTGAAGAGGTAAGGCAGAAGTCACTAAATTACAAAAACAACTGCACTTCAGACCCGAACGCTCTGATGCAGAATTCTGTCAGGTGAGTCCAGCAGCTTCCGTGGCACATCTGGTTATTCAGTTCTGACATTTGACAAGCCCACTTGTTCTAGCTCCAGTCTATTTTGTATTTAGGAACTGAAGTATAGGAGTTTGTCTGACTTGCCTACAAGCTGACTAAACTGTTTCAATTTCTTTAGCTTGTCTCCGTTAAACTGTGTCCTTGTAACAAGGCGAACTAACGAAAAGTAACCCTTTAGGGCCAAGGAGCTCCTCTATTTACCACCAAGCGTAATGTTAAAAACTCCTTCATTCTGCTCAAAACTTGTGTGTTTGTCTAAAGGAAGTCATCCCGTTGTGTTATAAAGAATTTAACTTATTTATTGTAATCTTACAATATGTGTTCAGTCAACACAACAAAATTAGAAATTAATGTATTACTACAACATGTTTCGACTCAGGAGAGTCATCGTCAGGCTGATTATTTCAGAACCATTAAATGCATTACCCTTTACAGTATTATACATGTAACTATTGCATTAGGGATCCCATATGCATTACACTGATTGAATAGAAAATCTGGTTTTGTTACTGCCTAAATTAGTAACAAAACCAGATTTTCTACTCACTCAGTGTAATGCATATGGGATCCCTAATGCAATAGTTACATGTATAATACTGTAAAGGGTTCTTAAATAATCAGCCTGACGATGACTCTCCTGAGTCGAAACATGTTGCAGTAATATATTAATTTCTAATTTTGTTGTGTTGACTGAGCACATATTGTAAGATTACAATAAATAAGTTAAATTGTGTGTTTGTGTTTGTGTTTCTATGGATCTCATAACAAACAGCGGTTATTTCACTGTAGTACAAAAAAGTGCAATCAAAGTAGTTTCTATCCAATGCTTCCCGACTTCCAAAGAGCACTGAGTTTTACGCGGTTCCCCGGATTTCCCCTTTTGTCCTTCTGGCAATAGCAACGCGTAGATAAAGATGAGTATGAAGCACAGGTGGAATGATACTGACAGAGGAATCAGAAGCACCCGAAGGAAAACATGTTCAAGTGAATTCCTTGCACACCACTAACTGACTGGCTGTTATTACCCAGACGGAGTGTGTTTACTGCGCGGTACGGACTGGATGTTCAAATACAATTGAGAGTAACAGTTTTGCAGACGGTACAAATGATAGACCAACAACCAAACGTGTATTATCAAACGAACAAAATTATATTTTAGTACAAGCACTTCCTCTATTCTTCGCTGCAACTCTTCCATATTCAAATGAAACTCACATACCCGTACTACTGGTCAGATACTTTGACGTCGAAATACAGTCTTGTTAATGTACAGTGCAATTTTGACACCGCTATTGTCAGTGCGCAGCAAATAGTGTACAGAGAGAGTTACGTCACAAATTTGAAATGCAATGACTAGCTAAGTTCGAACAGGGCTGTTAGTGTACAGAAAAGCAGTTTCATGTACTAAAGCTTTTAATTGAGAAGCGCTGCTGTGTGGAAGACCGAGCGCAATATAGCGCCTATTTGTGAGCTCATCCTCGACGGTACACATATATAAGTATCTTGCCTCACCAAGTACCAAGATTTGGTTGCCACCATCTGGAACATGCACAGTTCCCTGACGGTTACAGACTGCAGTAAATCTTACATTTCATTGCTGCCAGTTATTTCCATATTTTTTTATTAAAAAACTTGCCAATTTCCTGCAGTGTGCTTATGTTTCCATCTGAGACAGTCAGTTACCGCTGAACATTCTTGTTATATGGCTGTTCTGTGTGTCAGTGTGACACCACAGGACAGTTGTCCTCTTAACACAAAATAACAGTCAGATTGAGAAATTAGCGCTAAGACACACAAATAACAGCACTACAGTAAGGGTTCCAGTCGCATTCACAGTATCTACTACAGCAATTTCACGTCGTCAGTCTCAGCAGCCGCGCGGTCTAAGGCGTAGGTCTGCGGCCATTCACCTGCTGAGATTGTGGGTTCGAATCCCACCGGGGTCATGGATGTTTTTCTGTTGTGAGTGTTGTGTGTTGTCAGGTAGAGGTCTTTGCGAGGAGCTGATCACTCGTCCAGAGGAGTTCTACCGACTGCGGTGCGTCGTTGTGTGTGATCTAGAAACCTCTTGGGGTGAGAAGGCCCTGGCCCCTTGGGGGGCTATCGCGCCATGAAAAACGAAAAATTTCACGTCGCTTCAACAGCTGTCGCTACCGCACCTACAGTAACTGTATCTGTGTGTTCTCTGTGCGGTCCGCGGTAGGAAACGGAACAGGCATCGCAAGAAAAGCAGTGATACTGTGAGACACCTCTTTTTCACCGCGCTTCAAAGTAGAATTTTGAATCTGTATAAGAAACATCGCAGTAAAATAACAAATATTTTCAAATTGTAAGAAGATGAACAATTTTATTCGCGTTGTAGTCAACTTTATGGCGCCTGTGTTAGGAATTTTGTAAGAAGCAGGGTCAGATTGGTTATGGTTGTACAGAGAACGGCCAGCTCCATCCAGTGACTGAACGCTTTCGATTCACACACAGTTGTCAGACGAATTACTCACTTTACAAAATCGTCCGTAACGACGCAGCGAATCGGGTCGCGCCGAGTCGCACTCTGTGACTCAGGTATCCCCCACGTTGCCAAGCCACAAGTTTAGCAAGTTCAGTTCCGATGTGTGGCGAACAGATCTGTCCGGGTAGCACAGCGGTATCAACAGTCCTCAGTGACCAGGCGGCAGTTGGCTGCAAGAGCTGTTTGTGTTCAGTACAGCAGCACCGATCTCTCTTACTGCTGCAGCGGGCAATTAGCCGTTGATGCTTATGTCCGCGGTTTGTACCGGCGATAGGTGACAATAACTTCTTCGCTATCCGTCGCCTTTCTAAGCCCACATTTTGAGACAATAAAGACTTGCGTCATAGTACGCCTGTGTTCACGTGACGGCTTTACAACGGAAGTCCTTATTGTTTATTCGTATGACCAGTATAACGTTATGCTCCCAGAAAAAAGAAAAGACACAATGTGTTCAGCACATTGCGTCTTTCTGCCCCCCAACAGAGACGCAAAACTCAGTTCCACCGTTGTCAAAGGCTACATAATTCAGTCGACTGTGTTCTCAAGTTTCCAAATCGGTAAATAATTCATATCTGGACAATACGGCATTGATTGATTTACGATTGGGTTCGAGACCTTACGGTCCTGATGTACCTAGGCCTTAACTGACGGGCCCTTTGTGCCCCATATCAATTCATGGGAGCCCTGTTGCCTTGCTAAAGTTCCAGATGGCCCCCAGACAAATAATATGGCATTACCTGACATTAGACTTGCGAAGCAAGATGACTTCTTACGAAGACCACGAGGCAGTCTGTATCGTGTACTGTGGACAGGCAACATTGCAGCAAGAACAATTCTTGTTCTAGAAGAATGAAATTCTCCGTGTATGTATTATGTGTGTATGTATGTGTGTATGTATGTATGTATGTATGTGTGTGTATGTTTGTATGTATTATGTGTGTGTGTATGTATGTATGTGTGTACGTATGTATGTGTGTACGTATGTATGTATTATGTGTGTATGTATGTATGTATGTATTATGTAAGTATGTGTGTATGTATGTATTATGTATGTATGTGTGTGTGTATTATGTGTGTATGTATGTATGTATGTATGTATGTGTGTATTATGTATGTATTATGTGTGTATGTATGTATGTGTGTATGTATGTATGTATGTATGTGTGTATGTATGTATTATGTATGTATGTGTGTATGTATGTATGTATGTATTATGTGTGTATGTATGTATGTATGTATGTATGTATGTATGTGTGTATGTATGTATTATGTATGTATGTGTGTATGTATGTATGTATGTATTATGTGTGTATGTATGTATGTATGTATGTATGTATGTGTGTATGTATGTATGTATGTATGTATGTGTGTATGTATGTATTATGTATGTATGTGTGTATGTATGTATTATGTGTGTATGTATGTATGTATGTATGTGTGTGTTTTGTGTTGACGGAAGGTGGAGGCAGAAAGTTAACTCGTTGTCTTTGCAGGGTTAATCTGCGTGTGGAAACGCAGTGTGATTCACAGAAGACGATCGTGCGTTACCTCGTGGGCAGGGCGGTAAATAAAGACTGCCGCTTTAGGTTTAGGGTAAACCGCAACGGTCCAAAACGCAGGCCCACGCTTCCAATATGTTGGCGCCCCACATGATGCGGCGTGTCACAAGTTACGAACCGGAGAAAAATCTTACCGAATTCGACATCGACTGCTGACTTGAGGAAAAGTTTTCAATTTGTGAAGGAATTGATTTTGTTTGAAATTCATGATTGGAACAAGATTAAAAGTTAATACAGAACTGTACGAGATGTCTACATCTTCCACGTCAGTTCAGATACAAAGAGAATCCGTATGTTGACACAAAGAGCAGACGGTTGGCTGTGCCTTGAATATTTCCGTTGATGGAAGTCTTCGCCTCCATTCATATTCAAGACAAACACAGTCCGAAATTAAAGTTTAATAAGTCACCTTTATGTTCCTCTAGGATCAGAACTGAAGGTCGCATTTTCTGCCCCTGAATCATTAATATTTCTGCATCAGCAAGCTACAAGCACAGATCTGAGTCCCGCTACCTGCTGTCAGCAAAATTGGTTCTCGAACCACCACCATCTTTTCCATCTTTTACTGGTCGGTCTGTTGGATACGCTGACGGAGGTTTCGCTTTCTTAGCATTCTAATGACGCTTCATTGGCTAGTACACACAAAGCTTGCAATGAAGAAACACAGAATGGCTGCAACTGAATGATGTGGAAGTTTGTGCAAACCGTTGTGTTAGGACGTGATGGCGAAACACTGTGCTCTAGACTGCAGGATTGTGTTACTTAATATTCCATTAATTTGTTTACAGTGTTATTTGTGACGAGTGTCGACATGTATTCGGCCATCATCAGGGATGTCATTCATATGCAAGATGTCAAATGGCTGCTCACTTTACATCTGGAGGACACAAAAAATGTTACTTACACACCCTCATGATTAAGAATTAAAATTGGCTCAGTGCACGGATAAGTTAGTGGCAGTTAGACGCCTATATACACTTTAAAGTATTTAAGATTCGTAATTCAGATAGATACTGAGAAGTGTTTAGGTAGCTGCCCATAAACCATAGCCCATGTTGCACATGAATGATTTCCCTGATGATGGCAGAGCACAGGCAGAAACATGTCCAAAATAATACTTCAAACAGGAAAGTGACTCCGTTCTTCAGGGATGTTACAATGCGTCCCTGAGTAAAGGCGTCCCGACGTTGGAAAGAATGTCGACAGTCAATGCGAAAACCACAAAACTCGAGAATATACGAAGCTTTTGTATAATGACGCCGTGTAGTCTGGTAGATAAGTGCCGATGTTTCTGAGTATCCTGCTCTCTGTATCCACTGGATAGAGGTAGATAAATCAGACTATTCGCAGGCACAGATAATGGACACTGCAACTTCGGCTCATACATACAGGTACCAGACTGCGCGACGTCATAAAAAAAACAGGCAGCAGTCTCCACAGCCACTACGGTTATAACCCCAGATGTCACCGAACCTCTCGGTCGAGTGACTGCAGGGCGAGATGGCACTTAAACTGGGCTCGTGGCGGCTTCACGTGGCCGGAATTAATGATACTAGATTAACCGGTTTAGCAACCGATCAAAGAAACCTGCCTACATTAAATTCCCAGTATTATAAAAAAATGCAACGTCGAACAACAACGAATGCATTTCCATATTTAGTGGAAAATGACACCGTGCACACTTGCACACTGCACTCCTACATGCGCAAGTACGTGCGTACAATGTATAGCCTGTGCTAACGGGTCTTGCAGGATACTTTAAGACTGTACGTACACACAAATACAACCAATGTGCTCTCCATTAAAGCACTCATCACCTCCTGCAGTCTCTGCAGTACACTGTGTGGCCTGCTAACAATTCTTCGCGGGAAATACCAAATGGGAGGCAAAATGGGAACAGTATTTGTGCACAATATGTTTATTATTATGTAACTACAGCTATATTAGCTGACTCCCTCCTGCCCGATCCCAGCGGCCTCACGGTCTAAATCGTCGGTCTACGGCCGCTTACTTGCTGGGATCGCGGGTTCGAATCCTGCCAGGGGCATGACTGTCTCTTGTGAGTGTTGTCAGGCAGAGGTCTCTGCGACGGGCTGATCTCTCGTCCGGAAGAGTCCTCCCGAGTGTGGTGTGTGATCACGAAGCCTCGATAAACAGCAGGTCCTCGCACACTGGGGGCTGTGCGCCGTGGGGAAAAAAAAATCCCTCTTGAGAAGCTGACACTTGCTTACTTATTCACGACATTACAGTGTTACGGAAACAAAAACGTATTGCAGCATTATTGTCCATCCTGCAGATAAGAAGGTCAGTATTTCCTTCCTGCATCCATTCTGGACACGACGTGCAGTACCATGCTCACAGTGTTCCCGTCCACACACACACAACAGCCTTACAATGCCGTATGTTCACCACCTTCACGAATCTCCACTTGTTTATCCTTCCGCTCCAGCAAAGCGAGACACGCATCACTGTGCTTTCCGGAAGCCATTTGCTCTCCGAACCTCAGTCCTATGGGCTACGTGCAGGGCGTGCAAAGAACAAGACATTTGATTTTAAGAACGTTCCTACTGAACAAGTTTGTTCAGGAATGATTCAGTGCATCCACCGGGTCCAGTTCATAAATTTCAGACAATTGGCTGTCACGTACATGATATGTGGGCTCAGTGTGCAGCTGGTGCACGGCTCTCTATGTTTATAAAACAGTACACATCCTTCGAGAAATTTCGATTTGACTTATTTGTACAGAAAACACACAAATGCCTGACACTACTCCATATGTCGTTTGTACGAGCAGCAAACGGAAGAACTACATGGACAATGGATGCGCAGTCGCACTAAACAAACACTGCACAACGCAGCGTCACACTGTCGTCATTAATTGGTTATTGAAGGACAAACGTCGATAAACACTTAGCCTGGATTTTACACCCTTTTGAACCAATTTATAGACCACTTTACAACCAACCAACTAATAATAACACTATTTCAAGTGTCCGCAAATGTTTGTCTGTCTTTCAAGCTCTATGAATTGTAAAGTATAAGTAAAATACAGACACAAGTTTTATTTCACTGTATTTTACTTATATTTTGTAATTCTATGTAACACAGTGGGGATGTCTCGCCTGAAAGCTCTGTAAATTTTTTCATCTCAGTCTTCCATAGACGATATAGAAATAAATGCTCGTTCTATTCTTTTGTTTCCAACCTGAACACAGCTTAACGTGAAAAAAGCCGAAACATGTCGTCTGTCCAAATACAGGAAAAAAAGTTGGACCAAACTGAAGTACTGCTTGTCAGAAACTGCGCTCTACGGTTTGTGACGCCACGATGTCTTTAGGAACGGCAGTGACGTCACAATGCGGTTTTTTTAATGAACTGTTAGACTATCTACATCGCACAGGAAGCACACTACGGTACATGCATACTGTAATTATTAGCCTTATTTTGACATTATATGTAGGGTACTGTCGTCTTCACATTTGACATTCAGATAAATTTGCCTCTGTATCTATACAATGGCTGACATTTCTACTGTTTCAGAAAGACGCCCTGTCAATTCACACATGAAATCTGACAACTTCAAATATCCCACTGTGCTACACTCACACCACTATTTACTGTCCTTATCATTCCAAACAATTGAATTGTGTTCAATTCCACACTTGTACACATTTACAAAAACAATTCCAGTTTCAACAAAGGTTACTTTTCCGGCCTTTTGCGGTCTTTACTGTAACAGTACCACAACATACCGTTCGATCAGTTTCATGTGCTGTAGCAGTACCAGAACATACGGTCCGATCAGTTTCATATGCTGTAACAGTACCAAAACATACCGCCCGATCAGTTTCATATGCTGTAACAGTACCAAAACATACCGTCCGATCAGTTTCATATGCTGTAACAGTACCAGAACATACCGTGCGATCAGTTTCATATGCTGTAACAGTACCAAAACATACCGTCCGATCAGTTTCATATGTTGTAGCAGTACTAGAACATACCGTCCGATCAGTTTCATATGTTGTAATAGTGCCAGAAAATACCGTCCGATCTGTTTCATATGCTGTAACAGTACCAGAACCTACCGTCCGATCAGTTTCATATGCTGTAACAGTACCAGAACATACCGTCCGATCAGTTTCATATGCTGTAACAGTACCAGAACATACCGTCAAATCAGTTTCATATGCTGTAACAGTACCAAAATATACCATCCGATTAGTTTCATATGCTGTAAAAGTACCAGAACATACCGTCCGATCAGTTTCATATGCTGTACCAGTACCAGAACATAACGTCCGATCAGTTTCATATGCTGTACCAGTACCAGAACATACCGTCCGATCAGTTTCATATGCTGTACCAGTACTAGAACATACCGTCCGATCAGTTTCATATTCGGAAGGGTTAAAATAAAGAACTGCTTTAACGCCACTGCTTTATAAATTTCCTGTATAAAATGATATTAAGAAGTTTAAAGGAAACCGCGAGGGACTGAAATTCAGACATTAGCTTTTGGTCTATACTGTCGACATTCAGTTATTGGGGAAAATTTACTAACAAACTAACTTACTTACTTACTTACTAACTCCACTGAGTAGCGCTTGCTTTGTAACAGTTCATCAGCTACTCAAGTAATTTCCCGAATTTTATGGAACCAGGAGATTAGTCACCATGTTCACAGGTTCCCGTCACTTATTCTTATTCTTAGCCGGATCAATCCAGTCCACAACCTCCCATCCGATTTATTTCCGCTCCATTTTAATATTATCCTTTCATTCATTCCTATTCCTCCAAGTGCGTTCTTTTCTTCAGTTTCCGCACCCAAATACTGTACACACACACACACACACACACACACACACAGGCACAGACACACACATCTGCTGTCCTCCGCAAGTGAAACATGAGAATTTGCTATAGAGAAACAGCGTTTTGTTAAGCCCTTGTAAGTAGATTGGTCTAGGGGTAAATACTGAGGAAACTATGCAAATGTCTGTCTCTAATAAATTCTCTGTAAATTTAGAAAAGTTAAAATCTTTGAGGACACTAAGAAATTAAAAGTTACATGCATACAGAAATTATGAGCAAATTAAATTCAGTGAAGCCAGCTACCATTCGGTCCAGAATCGTTTGTCTTCGCACTTTACAACTAAGAATATACAACAATATATACAAAAAAAATCCTTGGCGTGTTGTTCTGTGTGGGGTGCGATAAAATGGCCTCTCAGATATTGTACGTCTGTTCGAGAATGTGTTTGGGTCTTCGTACATGGAGGAGTGACAGTGGACTGGAGAAGACTGCAGAACGAGAAGCTTCGAGGTTTGAACTCCTGAATAAATATTATTAGGATGATCAAACCAAAGACTAAAAGGAGATGGGCTGGGCGTGTGGAATGAATGGGGCAGAAGGGTAATGCAGACAGGGTTTTGATGGCGAAATACGAAAGAAAGCGACCACTGGGAAAACCTAACCGAGATGGAATAATAAAATTTAAAACGATTTTTAAAGAACTGTTTGGAAGTGTGAGGATAGGATTGATCTGGCTCAGAACAGTGACAGAGCGTAGGCTGTTGTGAAGACGGTGATGAACCTCCTGATTCTATACAATGTGGGGACTGTCTTGACTAGCCTTGTTATTTAGTTATTCTCGAACTTAGTAAATAGCAGACTGCAACAAGACACTATCACAGTGCGTGCGAGTCGGTATGTTCCATTCTTAAACTGCAGTCCAACACGCCATTAGTGCTGAACATAAGTGATACAATTTTGTCGGATGAAGTCCTCAAACACATAAACGAGTTGTGTCCCTGGGAGTATAGACTGCAGCTGAAACAGGGTATAATGACCCTTGGGTTTAGAAAGTTGGCGACGAGTTACGGTTTGGCTCTCTCTATACATATTCCGGTAGGAAACTGTGTTACAAAACTTGAGAGATGTAATTTAATTTCTAACAAGCATCCTACACTGTGAGCGCTTTCCAATCACATGTTGAAATACCATCATTACTGCGAACAGCATTAGGTAAGGCTGTCAATACGATGGGGCGCTCCTAGTGATTCGGACAGAGACGGAAGACACGAAAGATGAGAGCTGCTGAGTGTCTTGTACGAGCACCATTACGCTCTGACGTCACGACATCTCGGTCACGTTCCATGGCGGACAGATTCGACCCATACACTTTGTCATTTGTTTAGCAATTCGAAATTCGTGTATCCATCCGTCCATCGTTATATCGTGCGTTCCTTGACAAGAGCGGGTTATTTCGAGATGAAAAACACCCTGCTTCAGGCAGAGAGCATCCAGTTTGAACAGACCAGGTTACATGCCACACTGCTTCTTGCCCTCATTAACCAAGAAGTTTCGGTTACTCTTTGTGTAAGAAGCCAACATTTATCGTACAGTGCACTGTGCATAGCGGCGGCGGCTAATGCCGTCGCTGCTGCCGCTGCCGCCGCCGCCGCCGCCGCCGGTCGATGTTACTGCTGCTGTGTGGAGGGAAGGTTCAGCCTGAATTCCTACAAATAGTAGACATCGATTTTTTCCGTAAGAAGGAAGCAAGGAAGGACGAAAGGAAGGAAGGAAGGAAAGTCTGTATGTGTGTGTATGTATGTATGTATGTGTATATATATTTATTTATTTTTATTTTTTATTTATATATAGTTTATTGACCGCATGCCCCATTACAATTGGCAATACAACATGCTTAGCGTAATCGCGTACAGATTGTTTTAATATTTACACAAGAAAGAAATTCACATCACATATGTACAGCCAAAACCACACATATAAAATGTATGTATGTACTTGCTGCATTCAACTAGCAACACCCAATAGCCTACTCCCTCTGAACATGACCTACACTAACTCCAGCACCCCTCACTGTCTCTGTCTGATCACCAGAAGGCATCTTCATTTCTCCGTCAATATCACTGTTCAATTTGTCACTCAGTTACTCTCTCTCTAGCACCTGCATTCTGTTTTGAATCCATTATTACTGTTTAATTGGTACAAATATTGAATACAAGCTGTAAACCGTCCAGACAACAAACGCACTTCCCACCGCACTGAAGGCGTATCGTTGTTTTTATTTATTTCCCTTTACGAGTGAAATAAAGGAGCAGCTAATTGACTGACAGCGTGAAGGTGGGCCGAGGTCTGTTGTGCACCTGAAGTGGCACAGCGAACAGGAATTCTTGCGCAGACCAAAGGTAACGACTCCCACGTGGTACTGTCCGCTTGTTACACAAGGGGCTTAGGCGGGGTGAAGCAATAGCAGGCTACAGGAGACTGCAAAATAGGCTTCATGATTTGCTGTTATTATACGGATCAAGTCAAGAGAGATGAGATAGGTCAGACACGTGGCACGCATGAGTATAAAATACACTCAGGATTTTGTGGGATAAACCTCAAAAAAAGAAACCACTCAGCGGAGCTGGGCGTAGATCGAGTGGTATTAAAATGCGCATCAAGAGAAATGAGACTGAAGGGCGCGGACTGGATTGATCTGGCACAGGATAGGGACAATTGGCAGGCTGTTGTGAACAGGATAATAAACATTCAAGCTCCATACAATGCAGAAAATATTGTGAGTACCTGAGGAACTACTAGCTTCCTGAGAAAGACTCTTTTCTGTGTACTTGTACAAAAGGAAACATGCGACACGGGTGGCGACCGAACTGGTGTGCTGTGTGTGTGGCTGTACCGATGTGCAGTGTGTGCGGCTGTACCGGTGTGCAGTGTGTGTGGCTGTGCCGGTGTGCAGTGTGTGTGGCGGTACCGGTGTGCAGTGTGTGTGGCTGTACCGGTTTGCAGTGTGTGTAGCTGTGCCGGTGTGCAGTGTGTGTGGCTGTACCGGTGTGCAGTGTGTGTGGCTGTACCGGTGTGCAGTGTGTGTGGCTGTAACATTGCTGCAGCAGATGAGCGCAGTTTTAATGTTTTAATTAAACAAACAGAACGAACTTTAGAGGCCATAACTATACCCTATGCGCTACAGCGCCAGTTCTCAAATGCCGTGTGATGCTTGCACTGCACACAAGGGGTGTGAAACTTTGGTCGTTATGGCGAGTGTACTGTGATGTCACCAAGTGCGGTCATGTCAAAGAAGTACAAGAAATCGGAGAAATAAATGGTTCATCAATTTGAAAACAAAAATTAGTCTAGTTTTTATATACATAAATTCAGTTCGTACTCACTGAGAACACAGTCAGCTTTCATTACAAAGAAAAAATTGCTTAGTGCTATATAGTTGAACCATGGCTGTTTATTGCAAGACCAAAGCGAAAGTATGTGAACAACTGTAGTGTTAAACTGGCGCTACATAAAGTAATAAGAACCGTTCAAAGGCCAACCGTTAAATACAAGCATTTGTGTTGCAGGAACACACGCACGCGAGCGAGCGCACGCTCACACACACCCACACACCACACACCCACACACACCCACACACCACACACCCACACACACACACACACACACATCACACACCACACACACACACACACACACATATTCACACGATGGTCTTCTGCGAATTTGCGCCTCGTATTTTAGTGCTTTTTCTCTGGCACTTCGAAGAAACGTGCTGACTGCAGCTTCAGAGTAACTGAATTTACTGTAGGCAAATAAATTCATTCGAAACGTCGGAAAATCAAAACATCCCTTCAGAAACGATCCTCGTAAAAACAGACACGCCATTCGATTGTGCAATGTCGACCGAGACACAGGCACCCCTTTACCCCTTGACTGCTTCAAAACGGCGACTGCAACCCGGCGTAACTCTCAAGTAAGCACAAGCCTAGTGCATTTTAAAAGTTAAACACCCAGTCCGTACCGCACAGTAAACACACTCCGTCTGTGTTATAAAAACCACTCAGTTAATGTTGTGTAGGGAAATAATCGCTGTTTGTTCTGAGATCCACACAAAACACATAAATACAGCTATGTGGGCAGAACGCAGAGTTTGTGAATGTTGAACTGGTGGTACATATAGTGACCACTGGTTTGAATTATATTTAAAGACCCAATCCGTACCGCGCAGTAAACACACTCCGTCTCGGTTATACAAACCAGTCAGTTAATGTTGTATAGAGAAATTATCGCTGTTTGTTCTGAGATCCACACAAAACACATAAATACAGCTGTGTGGGCTGAACGTGGAGGTTTTGAATAATGACATCTGGTGGAACACAGAGTAACCGCTAGCTTTTAAAGAGCTAAACTGTGTTTGTGGCCAAACTGCGTCCACATGCTCATTTTTAAATCATAAACACGGTCCAGCCTGCTGGCATTTCCAACTGCCAACAGGTGTACTTTACATGTTAAATTGCGTTTATTCAGCACCAGCTCTACTCTGTGCGTCTTAAGCAGCCGAACAACCAGTAGACGGTATGGACTGCGCAATGCCACGGTTCGACACGACACAACACTCGGCTGGGCTCCGTCCGGCTAAACGTAGCTGTTTGCTGCTCAGAACTGAGCACAAAACGTGGAGCTTCCAAATTAAACTCAGTTATTTCTGTAGCATATTCAAATCGTCACTGCACTCATTACGAACAGCAACATGGCAGCTGCCGCGGTCAGCATTTCGTCTCTTCCACAACATACATTTTGGTCCATTAAGCCGCGCTCCAACAACTGTGCCATAATCATCTCAGCTTCCTACAGACGGACAGACTGATACGTAAGCGCGCAGCTGTTGCATGTAAATGAACGTGTAATGGACTGAGGTCGAGATGCCTTAACAGTCCCGTGCCTAATCAAATTATATTAATCGATGTATTACGGCATTCAGCTAAACAAAACAGCAAATGTAATAAAAGTCCCTGTTTGCACAGCCAGCGTCCATCGCTAAGTGCTTACTGTGAATCAGCCTGATGCACGCTGGCCGGACAGCTCCTAATTAAAGGCTGTAGCAATCCACACATTTTTGTGATGGTACACAATGAACATGACGCGTTCACAATAATTCTGTTTGGTGCAGCGACGGTTCAGACGATTAAAAAATGGGAGAAGCTCCAAACAGTGTGTGATGTATAACAGCGCTAAAATACAATATTTATTGCTAGTGAAATGCAAACTGGATCTGAAGGCCTCTCTGACAGACACACAAAAAACCCTGAATTATGCAGGCACGTGGTACAAAGCGCCAGTCTGGAAGTGTCTGACAGAATTTTGTGTAGCTTAATATTTGGTAGAGCGCATAAAATCTTAAGGTACGTTACTGAATTACATTCCTTTATCCTACACGATTAGAGCGCAACTCTGTTGTCGCAACGTGCCTGTCACTGGCTCACAGACTATGTTTCATTATTGTACTGTCAGCGAAGGAACCTCGCAGTTAACATAAATTCTAGATCAGAATGCAGGACAAAATCACAATGTGAGGATTGATAATAGTACCTTCGAGAGGGTGGAAGAGTTTAAATACTTGGGAACAACTTTAACAATCCAAAATTCTATTCGGGAAGAAATAAAGAGTAGACTGAGGTCAGGAAATGCTTGCTATCATTTGGTGCAGAATCTTTTGTCTTCCAGGTTGCTGTCCAGGAAA
>Ga0123352_10003643_pt1 | contig 22391 bp, 28 predicted proteins | sample TergutLab28metaG_FD_89700 | JGI IMG/M metagenome (GOLD analysis project Ga0123352, IMG submission 89700) | Labiotermes labralis P1 segment gut microbial communities from Petit-Saut dam, French Guiana - Lab288 P1 | ecosystem: Host-associated > Arthropoda: Insects > Digestive system > Gut ...
ACGCCCAACCCCACCCTTCCCCCCATCGCCACACCGCCGCCCTTAGCCGGAGGCGAGGGATAATGTTTGACATTAAGGAAGAACTGAAAAAATTACCCCACAAACCCGGGGTATACATAATGAAGGACGAAAACGACGCAATCATCTATGTGGGCAAAGCCATCGACCTGCACAACCGCGTCCGCAGTTACTTCCAGGCAGGGGTTTCGGCGAATTACAAAGCGCAGCACATGGCGGGTTACATCACCCACTTCTCCTACCACGTCACCAACAACGAAATCGAAGCGTTTATATTGGAAGACACGCTCATCAAGCTCCACCGTCCCAAATATAATATCCGCTTAAAGGACGATAAGGCATACCCTTATATCCGCATCACCGTACATGAGCGTTTGCCGCGTATCCTGTTCGCGCGGCAACGCAGTAAGGATAAGGCGAAATATTACGGCCCGTTTATGTCCAACACCCGCGTGCGTGAAATTTTGGCGTTCGTGCATAAGTTGTGGCCGATCCGCCAATGCGCGAAAACCTTCCCGCGCGACTTTAATAAGGGAAGGCCGTGTCTAAACCACCACATCGGCCAATGCCGCGCGCCTTGTAATAAATTGTTCGATGAAGAAACCTACGGCCATTATGTAGCCGAAGCCGAGCGTTTTATCCAAGGGAAAACCACCCCCGTACTCAGCCGTTTAAAAAAGGAAATGGCGGAAGCCGCGGAGGACATGAAGTTCGAACGCGCGGCGGAAATACGCGACACCATTTCGATGCTGGAAATCCTAAACGAAAAACAAAAGGTCGATACAGGCGGCGAAGACCGCGACATCGTCGCTTTGGCACGCAAAAAAAATGAGAACCCCGACGAAGACTCCGCGGAAGCGAAAAACTCCGACGCGCTCGTGGAGGTTTTTTTCGTACGGGACGGCAAGATAACGGGCAGCGAGCATTTTCTGATGGAATCCGACCCGCAGGGCGACGACGGGGAAATATTGGCGGCGTTTATCAAGCAATTCTATTCGGAGGCCGCGTTCATCCCCAAGGAAGTATCCTGCATATCGCCGCCCGCGGAAAAGGACGCCATCGTCAATTGGTTAAGCCACCTGGCCGAACGCCGGGTGGAAATCAACGTCCCGCAAAAGGGCGAAAAACGTGACATGGCCCTGATGGCGCAAACCAACGCGGAATTAACCCTGGCCCAATTCGGCGCGCACATCAGGAACGAAACCGAACGCAACCGCCGCGCATTGCAGGAAATCACGGACGCGCTGGGGCTCGAATTGCGCCTGACCCGCATAGAGGCGCTGGACATTTCCAACACCCAAGGGTTCGAATCCGTAGGTTCGATGATCGTATTCGAAGAAGGCAAGGCAAAAAAAAGCGATTACCGCAAATTCAAGCTAAGGGGCGTCATCGGTCCGGACGATTACGCGGGCATCGAGGAAGTATTGACACGCAGGTTGACGCGCTACCGCCAAAACCATACGGCCTTTTCCAAGCTTCCGGATATGATCTTCGTGGACGGCGGCAAAGGGCAAATCACGGCCGCGAAAAAGGCCCTCACCGCGCTTGATTTGGACGTTCCCGTATGCGGCATGGTAAAGGACGACAAGCACCGCACGCGCGGATTATTATATGAAGGCAAGGAAGTTGCCCTGCCCCGTACGTCGGACGGGTTTAAGCTGATGACGCGCATACAGGACGAGGTTCACCGCTTTGCGCTGGAATACCATAAAAAATTGCGGGCCGAAACGCAGGTACGTTCTGTTTTGGATGATATCCCCGGCATCGGCCCGACGCGGCGCAAGGCTTTGCTTTCGCATTTTAAGAACATCGAATCGATCCGCACGGCAAGCGTGGAGATATTATCGAGCGTGCCGATGATTGATAAAAAAAGCGCGGAAGCCGTGTATCTTTTTTTTCAAACGAATCAATGATATAATGGTAAACTGTAATGAAAATTTAATATTCGGCTGGAGGCGCGTCATGGCATATAAGCCTGTGTGGGACATGGAATATGTATATAACGCAGATGTGACCGAGGAGTTTCGGCAAGTACGGGTAACGCTGGAAATTTCGGAAAGCACGGGGCGCGTTACCTTGCAGCCCGATTATATGATGACCATAAACGAAATCAACGCCGTAATGCGGGAATATTCGGACGATGTACTTAAACGGATGCTTACGCCGTATGATTCCTATTACCCGGTGCGGCTGGTTTATAACGGCGTCGAGTGCGCCATCAAGTTCGATTCCAAACGCCAGGTGACGGAGATCGCGATCGTATGAGCGCGGGGCTTGCCGCAAGCGGTGCGTTCAACACCCCCGGCACGGGCTATACCGTACCCCTCCCCCTATTAATGAGGGAATTCGGCCTTGATTTGCTTACCCCTGCCGTAGATATCGAAAAGAAAGAATTGACCCGCGCGAATATCAACCGCCCCGCGTTGCAATTGGCGGGTTTTTTTGATTACTTCGACCCTTCCCGTTTGCAAGTCGTGGGCATGGTGGAGCATACCTACCTAACGAAGCTGGAAGACACCTTTCGGAACGAAAACCTGCGGCGGATTTTCCAACACCGTATACCGGCGATCATCATGTGCCGCAAACTGGGTATCTTCCCCGAAATGCTGGACTACGCCGAACGCTACGACGTACCGATTTTTTCAACCCCGTACACCACGACCGATTTTATTTCGGAAATTATCCGCTGGATGAAGGTACAACTGGCGCCGCGCATCACCATGCACGGTTGCTTGCTGGACATATACGGCGTGGGTACGTTGATTATCGGCGAAAGCGGCGTGGGCAAATCCGAAACCGCGCTGGAATTGATCAAGCGCGGGCACCGTTTCATCGCGGACGACGCCGTGGAAGTGCGCCGCGTATCGCAGGAGACGCTCATCGGCTCATGCCCGGAGAATATCCGCTACTTTTTGGAGCTGCGCGGCATCGGCATCATCGACATCATGCAGATGTTCGGCGTGCAATCGATCAAGCCCACCCAATCGGTCGAGCTGATAATCAACCTCGAATTGTGGGACCCCAACCGCATCTACGACCGCATGGGGCAAACCGAAGAATATACGGAAATATTGGGGAACAAAGTCAGCAGCCACTCGATACCCATACGCCCGGGGCGTTCGCTTTCGATACTGTGCGAGTCCGCCGCGATCAACCATCGACAAAAAAAACTGGGCTACAACGCGGCCGATGCGCTTACCGAGCGCGTATTCAAAAATCCGGGTGGAGTGATGAGGATTCATGACGTTTATTAAAGCGTTACGCACGATACTGCCTGCCGAGGCGATTTTGATAAACGAACCGATGGCGAAGCATACGACATTCAAAATTGGCGGACCCGCGGAAATTTTAACCAAACCCGAAAATGCCCGACAAATACGGCAAATCCGCAAGCTGTGCCGCGAAAATAGCTGGCCGATGACCCTCCTGGGTGAAGGCAGTAACGTACTGGTCGCTGATCAAGGCGTCCGCGGGGTTGTGGTGCTTACCACGGGGCTTAATAAAATAAGCGTCGATACGCCGCCCGATAAGAAATTCGGCTATATTACCGCGGGAGCGGGCGTCAAGCTGTCCAAATTGGCGGAAGCGGCTTGCAAGGCGGGTTTGCAAGGGCTTGAATTTATCCACGCGATACCCGGCTCCGTCGGCGGCGCGGTATACATGAACGCGGGCGCATATGAGCAATTTATTTCGGGGGTATGCGTTTCTGTAACGCTGTTAACGGATGACCATATAACCGATGTACCCGTCAGCGAAATGGGTTTTGATTACCGAACCAGCCGCTTGCAAAAGGACGACGGGATTGCATTGGAAGCCGTTTTCCGCCTGCTGTACGGAAATACGGAGGAAATCCGCGCCAAAATGAATGAACTCAACCAACTGCGTAAAAGCAAGCACCCCCAGGAGCCCAGCGCGGGAAGCACCTTCAAGAACCCCAAGGGCCATGCCGCGTGGGAACTGGTCAAAAACGCGGGAATGACGGGATATACCGTAGGCGGGGCGATGATAAGCGAAAAACATTCGAATTTCGCCATCAATAAAAACAACGCGACCGCGGACGATATATGCCGCCTTTTGGACACGGTACGCAATAAAGTGCATGAAATGTACGGCGTGTGGCTCGAACCGGAAATAAAGACCGTAGGACACAGCTATCCATGGGTATAAGCGCGGAGGGGGTATCATGCGTATAGTCATCGTCACGGGTATGTCGGGCGCGGGTAAGACCACCGTCCTTAAGATATTTGAGGACGCGGGCTGGCATTGCGTGGATAACTTGCCGCCCACGTTTATCGGCAGCTTCGCCAAACTGTGCGTGGAGCGCGAAACGGGCATAACGCAGGTAGCCTTGGGCATCGACATCCGCGGCGGTAAAATGTTCGACGATTTATCGCAGGGGTTGACGGAATTAAGCGAGCAAGGGCTGACATATACGATTTTGTTCCTGGATTCCGCCAACGACGTGCTGCTTAACCGCTATAAAGAAACACGCCATTTGCACCCTTTGGCCAAAAACGACCTGGTAAGCGTGGGGATTGCCAAAGAGCGGGTGCTGTTGGAGGACGTAAAGCGGCAAGCCGCCTACGTGATCGATACAAGCTACATCCTGCCCCGCCAGTTGAAGGAAAAGATTTTAAATATATTCGTGGAGAACGCCGCGTTCGACAGCATGATGGTAAACGTCTTGAGCTTCGGGTATAAATTCGGCATACCCGACGAATCGGATTTGGTTTTTGACGTGCGTTTCCTGCCCAACCCTTTTTACAACCCCGAGTTAAGGCAGTTTACGGGGCTGGACAAGGAAGTGCGCGATTACGTGATGAACCACGACATCAGCGTCCGGTTTTCGGAAAGCCTGCTAAACATGCTGCGGCTGACGATCCCCCACTACATCAGCGAAGGTAAGAACCAATTGATCGTGAGTATCGGCTGTACGGGCGGGCGCCACCGATCGGTAGCGTTGGCGAACGAGTTATACCAGTCGTTGAAATTGCACGACCATTCCGTGGTATTGCGCCACCGTGATATCGAAAAAGACCCTTCGAGACATTCGGGCGGAGGTTATGAGAAGTAATTCGTTTTCCGCCCGGGTTAAGGAAGAAATCGGCCAACTTCCGGCGGATACCGACGAGAACCGTTTGTTTATACGGGAGTGCTTTATTAAGAACGGGACGATTTCCGACCCCAACCGTTCATACCATTTGGAATTTACGCCGGACGCCGATAAAGCGGACAAATTGACGGCAATCCTGCGGGATTTCGGCCTCAACCCCAAACGAACCACGCGCCGTTGCCTGCCGTCGGTATATATAAAAGAAGCGGGCGAAATCGCGGACATACTCAATATCATGGAAGCGCACAAATCCCTCCTCCACTTCGAGGGCGTGCGCGTGGAAAAAGACTTGCGGAACCATTTAAACCGCAAGGTAAACTTTGAAACGGCGAACCTGAACAAAACCATACACGCCGCGCTGAGCCAAATCGAAGCTATCGAATACATCGCCGCAAGGACGGGACTAAGCTACCTACCCGAACCCTTGGAGGAAGCCGCGAAGCTGCGGCAAGCGCACGACAACGCAAGCCTGGAGGAAATCGGCGCGATGCTCACGCCCCCTATCAGCAAATCCGGTGTCAACCACCGTTTACGCAGGATACAGGAAATTGCAACGTATATGAAAAGCGAAAAAGGAGAGAGTTAAGTTGATTGAGCGTAACGTGCAAGTCAATTCGTCATTCGAACCGAAGGAAGCGGCCCTGCTGGTGCAAACCGCAAGCCGTTTCAAGTCAAGCATTTCCCTTAACCGGGATGAAAAAACCGCCAACGCGAAGAGCATCATGGGCATCATTTCGTTAAACCTGCAAGGGGGCCAAACCGTAAAAATCGAAGCCAACGGGGACGACGAGCAGGAAGCCCTGTCCGTGATGGAGCAGTTCTTGGCATCGGCCAAGCCCGCGTAGATGCTTACGGTATTTACCAACAACAACGTCGCGGCGGATTTCTTCAAGGTAAAGAAGGAACTTGACTGCACGGTCAAGTGGGTCAGCGCGCCGGCGATGGACGTGCTGACGGCGGCCCGCGTTGCCGTGCGCAAGGGGTCGGTATTGGTTTCCAACCCCATGATCGGCGTTAACGTGCCCGCGGTGCAGGCCCCCGGCAAACCACGGTTCCCTTCCCAGGCAAACAAGGTAAACCCCACGATCATTAACCCGTATCTTACGCTTTTGACCACGGAGCCGCTCGATACGGTTGACTTCCAATCGCTTAAACGTTTGGACGAAGCGTTGTCGATGTATAAAAATAACGCCAAGCTGCGTTTTATCGCACATTCGGACGATTCGATCCAGCACTTCCAAGCGATTGACTTAAAATATATGCTGCAAACGCTTTCGATGCTGTTAAAAATGGATTTACATTTCTAGGGGATCAGAGGTAATATTCGGCCCCATACATAATACAATTGTTTTGACCTAACATTGGCGTACGGGGTTTGACACAAGCCCCATATGCCCTTATAATGCGACGGTTGTAAACGAAAGGAGAATTGTACATGCCCAAACCCAAACGCGGCAAATTTGCCAAATTCAACAAAGATTGGCGCGGTACCTGCCCCTTGTGCAACCGTACCCGCGTAAAAATCCTTTGGGAAAAATCGGACGACGGCAAAACCTTAAAGGTATGCAAGCAGTGCGGCGCATAATTTAGCCGTACTACCCGCCGCTTTAGCTCAATTGGCAGAGCAATTGATTTGTAATCAGTTAGTTTTGATCAATTGAACGTGTCCCTCAACCGAACCAAAAATAACGTAGGGTAATTAACCCTGCGAGTGCTGATGTGGCTCAACGGTAGAGCAGCGCACTTGTAATGCGCAGGTTGCCGGTTCGATTCCGGCCATCAGCTTACCTCCAAAAATTCATTGCTTGGAAGGTTTTCTTTTTTGTTGACCGACAAGTCAGCAGTCTTTTACCGCTTCATATCCAAATACGAAACCCGTTGCCTTTTCTCAATAATCGTATAATAGGATGCGAGCTGTAAATACATTTCCGTTATCTTTAAATCCGAATGACCCAGCAGCCTCGAAAGCTCATAAACGTCGCCAATGCCGTATACAAGGAAGTTCGTCGCGAAGGTGTGACGGAATAGATGCGCGTGAATCCGCGGTATACCCGCCTCTTTTTTTATCCTGGTCATTAACGACGCAATACAGGCCGTGGTCATCGGTTTCCGCTTGCTGCTTAGGTAAATAAACTCATCATCCATAGGTTTGTCCGCTTTGCGGCGTTTGTAAATATAGGACATCAGCGCCTTTCGCGCCTTCATCCCAATGGGAACGATACGCCCCTTCCTACCCTTCCCCATAACCGTAAGGTAGCCCTTTTGTAAATTAACGTCTGCTGTTTTTAACCCCGCGACTTCGGCAAGGCGCAGGCCGCAATCCAACATGATCAGTATGATGGATATGTTGCGCAAGCCCGCCTCCGTTTTGGGGAAGCATTTCAACACCTCCCCTACTTCCTCATCGGTGAGGATTTCGATGATCGGACGTTCGGCTTTAGGCATCCGCATCTTTTTATGCAGGGGTTCATTAAGAAAACCTTCCGCATGGCAGAAGGTCAGAAAACATTTTACGTGCCGCATGTAGGTCTGTACCGACCGTTTCGTCAGCTTGCCATCACCATGACGTTCACGCGGTTTGCGGTCGATGAACAGTTGGTACTCGTTTACATGGGTGATGGTGAGGTCGGTGATGCCGGCGATGCCCTTCGATTCCATCCAATCGCAAAAGCGGCGGAGGAAGCCCCGGTAACCGGCGATGGTCTTATCGGTATTACCCCGCAGTTGCTGGTCGATGAGGAAAAAGTCAACGGTTTGGGGGAGGGTCATCTTTCCGCTCCTTTTCATGTTCCATATCACGTATCATACGGACAAAATACCCGATAACAATACCCATAAGCGGTGACATTAAAGTCACCAATATTATGTCTTGGATGAGGTTCATACGCACACCCTCAAATCATCCAGCGTCAACTGTCCCTTCATCCCGCCCGATCCTTTTGGGGGTTTGTTAAGATAACCGCCCCGCTCGATGTTTTCATCGCATTCATTCATATTTGCCAAATAAAACGCTTCTGCGAAGCCGCCCGGGGTTATCGCCCTCATGGCAGCCCTTCTCGCGTCGGTGTTGAAACGGCTCAAATATTCCTTGTGTTCGGGGTCGTAAGGGTTTGTCCTTAACGACCACCCCTTAACATATGTCCGGTTGTTTTTGCTTTCCGTCAACCCGCCCGGTCTTATGCCGACCGTTGGTTCCGGCGGATTAAAATACCCCCACAGATCGGTCGGCTTGATCTTATCGTTTCCATATTGCCATTGCTCAAACGTAAAAGCCGGTCGGCCCAAGAACCGGCGCAATAATCCCCGCGGGTTCTCCAATGCCCAAAAGACCAAGCGGCCATAACATTGTACAAACCATACGATATCCAAACAGGCATTGACCACTTCCATCGCTTCCCGAAAGTCGCGGGGACTTGACCCTTTTGCCAATGAAAATTCGGTACAGGGCGGTGCGGCCAGGATTCCGGTTATACGCTTAACATTTATGGTCATATCGTTTACCGTTAGTTCCTTTTTATCATGGTTGAAAACGGTTTTCGTAACGTCATGCCCCGGTAAGGTCAAGACACGTACATCATACCCGGCAGCTTTGTACGGCCGGCTCCATGATCCGGTACCGCCGCATAGGTCGAGGATTATGTTTCGGTTAATCATTCGCCTCACCCCTCCGCAGCTTCCGGTTCTTCAACCGTTTATTCTTCTTTTCCTTATTCTGCGAATAGTCCTTCAAAAACGCCTTGCTTATATCTTCCTCCTCCAACAAAAAACCGCTGTATGTGTTGACCATCGCTATCTTGGTCATTTCGTGGGCTTCGTTGTCTGTGAGGTTGGCCATGAAGTCCGAGAAATCCTCCACGAAGCCGGAGTCGATGTTATCGTCGTATACCGCGTTGGATGCCACGGCGCTGATCGCGCGACGTTGGACGCATCGCTTGTCCATCATGAAGGAATACTCGCGCAGCAGCTTCTCGTCGGCCTTGATACCGCCGAGCTTTGTTTTGCGAAGGCGTTTCCACCACGCGAGGTACCGCGGTTCGCCGTTTTCGTCCTTTCCGGAGTAGAACGACAAGGTCGTACTTGTTAGGTAGTCCAAGAAGATACCTTTGTTGTCGAGTATCTGATAGATGCGCTCCAGCGGTTGGGGGATGGTGCGCTCGACTGTTTTAAACCCTTCGATGAACTTGTCCGAGTAATAGTAAAACTTGCGTTTCGTTTCGTATTCGATGTTGAGGATTCGCGTCACCGCGGGCATGTGTTCCCGCGCCAATGCCTTGAAATCGGCGAGGGTAGCGTTTTCGTTGTTAAGTGCCTTTACGCAGTTGCTTAGATAATCCGGTAAGAATAATTCGTTTTCCGGTCGTTTGTCGTAGATTTCATACATATGCTCCACGTAAAACGCCACGGCGGCCTTGTACAGGTAATCCGTATTCCGATAGGGGAAGGCGTACTCCATGCACCACTTGTCGTAGTAGCTGATCAGCCCGTTGTCGTACCATATCTTGAAAAAGAAGTCCTTATACCCCAATTCGATGACTTCCTTCACCTTGTCGTAGATGCGGGCGCGTACGTTGTTGGACTTCACCTTACCCAAGCAAATATAGTCATCGTTGAAGATCGACCCGCCCTCCGCGGATTCCCTTTCACCGTGGATCACGTAGCTTGTCAAGTTCGATTCGAGGTTCTTGACCCTGCGGGTGCGGGAGTCCTTTTCGATCAAGCGCGATACGTTCGATATGGCGTTGGTGTGGTAACAGTAATCGACGCGGTTTTCGCGGCACTTCCTTATGGCAAATGTGTTGCCGCAGTAATCGCGCAGGATGCCCTCGATCCGTTTGTAGGCGTCGTTTAGGATTTCATCCACGCCGTGCGTCCACAGGCCGAAGGCGCGAAGCTGTACGACGATGCGCGGCGTCGCTTCGTTGGGTATGGCCTTGCATACGAAGATGTCGTACAGGTCCTGTTCGGTTAAGCACAGGCTGTAATAGGTGTATGACTTCAACGTCATGGATAGGCCGTGCGCGAAGTCTACGGTTTCGTGCGTTTTGATTACCTCTTGCTTTGTCGTCTCCAACGCGCTTAACAAATCGGTTAATCCGTTGGGGGAGTCGAACTCCTTCCGGTCGCCCTCGAGGAAGATCGAAAAATATAGGTTGTCGATGGTGGGCAGGAACTTCTCGCGCTTTAGCCCTAAGTATTCCTTTTGCTTCTCCGGTGATAGTTCGTTAAAGAACTCGGACCGTTTCGTTTCCATGATAAATGACATACCCCTTAACCCCTTTGTGCTTATATTTATTTTGTGGTCAAATGGCGTTTTGACCACTTTTTTTCCGAGGGTAAAATCCAGTATTCAAGCATGTTTGCGGGTGTTTTTGTCTCGTAATCCGTGGGACGCCTGTACATAGCTGTCCCGTAGGACTCTTGATCTTTTCTACCCCGCCTTCTTATGCCCCTTTATGGGTGCTTCGAAGAAGGACTGCATCCACCAGTTCACCTTGCGCGGCGGTCGCTTCGATGGGTGCCCCTCCCCTTCGGGGCCCCTCCCCATCTTCGCTGACGTCGCCGCGGGGTGCAGGGGGGTGGGTGCTTCTTCGCTTACACTTTGCGGGTCATTATGACGGCCGACGGTTACACAATCCGAAATCGTTTCGGGGTGAGCTTCGTCTGCATCGGTGCGGATCGCAGTCAAATAACCCGTTTTTTTATTCTCCCTGTGTTCTTTATCCATCCTTTTGATAAAGTCATCAAACTTGGCGGTATAGTCGTAAATGTTGCCGATCTTTTTTTTGAACATGACAAATTGCTTGGATACGACCATTTTGTTGCCGTAGTAATACTCGATAAACGCAAACGTTGTTGGGAACAGGAACCCCAATATATGCATGTTGTTTATCTTGCGGTGTTTTATCTCATGTTCGAATTGATTGCGTATTTGGCGGTCTATCTGCCTGTCGTGCTGGCTTATCAGGATCATTTCATAGCCGATATGCCGATGCTCCGAAAAGAACGTCAACCATTCCTTGCGATCCTTACGGCCCCAATCACGGGGATTAAATAGCCGGTGGCACTCATCCATGATGATATATGTCTGCTTTTCCTTGCCTTTTACGTGGTTCTCGTACGCATACAGATAAAAATACTCCGGACTCATTTCTTCGATCGGTTTGCATACGAAGTTGCCGATCTTCTTTTTGCCGTCCTCACTCACTTTTGCAAGGTCGATGTTTTCGGAGCAAATGATATTACGCCCAAGGAGCAGCTTGCTCTTTATATCCTTGGCCATATGGTAGGACTTGCCCGATCCCGGTGTGCCGGAGTAGAAGGTTATCGGCATGGCTATACGATGATCTTCGCCCAACGGAGTATCTTTTTGATTGCATACCACCCCACAATGGCAGTTACCCATAACTGGAGCAATCCTACAATCGGGCCCAAGGGCACAAACCATGCAAGATAAGACAACACCTCATTCGTCAGTATTATCTCATTCAACGTATAAAACGGACTTGTGGGGAGCAGATTCAATACCGCCATCCCTCCGTCTATTAACGTTTGGATCAAATTCGTAAGCATGTTTTTCCTCCTACCACCTTATTACTTTCGACGTTAGCATCATTAATCCCATCGCGAATAAAATCCATATCCCCCATCGTATATAAAACGCGATGGTTTCGAAGTCCTTTAAATCCAAGACCCATCTTGATCCCCTCATTCCCGATTCAGTAAAAATCCCTCTTCCGGAACTCGCGGCAGGGCCTCCGAAACGTTCACCATCCAATACCGTCCCCGCAAAATCTATTTCCCATCTCGGTGCTTGCGGCGGTACGTTCAAACTGTTTATCATCCTCGCAAAATCAAAGGGTATCGAAAACGGAAATCTCGTTACAAACACTCCCGATGGCATGTTGAAGTTAAATTGCATAGGGCCGACCGTCGCCGCCGCGATCGCTACGGGTAACGCCCTTACACCTGTATTGATCTCCGACAGCTCCCCGCGGACATCCTGCTCCCATGCTTCACGTCCGGCCAGTCCGTCGCGTATGCCTCCTACGCCGTCTCTTATACCGCCGACACCATCCCTTATATCGTCGAGCCAATCTTGCGGGATTCCACCCCAGGGCGGCCATAACGGCGGGTTATCATCGTCATCTATTATCCATTCGCCCGGGTTCAACACCACATCCGACATTGATAATCCATGCGCGGAATCTATCATTGCCATTAGTTCTTCCAACGAATTAGGCCACCATATGTACACAGGATCATCCGACTCAACTGCTCCGGCCGCGGTTGCTACTGCTGCCACCGCCGCGGTCGGCGAGGTTATTATGTTTGCGGGGGAGAGTGAAAGGTCAAAGGGGGGAATCAATACTTTATCTTCTATTGGACTTGTTAACACTACAGGACGTCCCATTCCTAACGCGATTCGTTCTGTTGACGCGCTACTCGTATGAAGTGTATACATTACTGTTGACCATATAAATCTACTTCCCCAGCGATCTTGACCAATTATTAAACCGCTTCTGTTCGCTTGGCTTATCGCATTTTCGTTTGCGTTATAACTCATATACCTTTTTTCTCTTCCCCATGTATTCATTACAATATTTCCATCAACATAAAAATTTCCCAATATCACAACCGTTTCTAATGACGGTCCTAAACAACATTCACATACACTTCTATGTTCTACGCTTACATCACCACTCCTATATTCAACTCCGTTTATATTTGTATTCCTTATATTAAAATTCTTCATTAATTCTACCCTTTGTACATTCGTTGCGACGTTCCATCTATCCAAATCAACAACCGGTATTCCATTTGCTACCCCTATTAATAAATCCGATTGAAATATTTTCCCCGGTACACGCATCATCCACGGTGACCCTATCGCCCATGCCGCTTCCGCCCCGGTCATATCTATCGGGCCGATAAATTCGGCCATGCCCGGTTGGACTTCATGCATAAATGCTTCCATCGCGCTCATTGGTACTTGTATCGCATGTCTTACTTCCCCGGTTATCGGATCGCGAAGCGTATGCCTTTGCGGAAATAAATCCGCCGTCGTTCCGCTTGTGGGCGGCGTTATCGCGGCATCCCACAACGCACCCATCGCATTGCCCGCCCCTGTTGCCGCCCATGATAAGACCTCGCCTTGCCTTTCGATAAACATTTGCGTCGCCTGGCTGTTCGTTACATTATTGGCCGCCATGCTTACGCCTACCCCCATGCCCGCCCATCCTATGTATGGCAATGCCATCTTCAGTACCTTGGCCAATGCCGCCAATCCCAGCGTTATGCTCGCGGGTTCGAAATCGATAAATTGCGGGGGGCCGATAAATTCCGGAGGGTGCGCATTAGGTGTAGCCTGATTAATCAATTGCGTTGACGGAGGGATTACGGTTGCAGGCGTGTTCGATACGAGCGGCGCGATCGGCCTCATGGGTGACGAAAAGCCATTGGGATCATCCTGCGCGGTTGTTGTCCTCACCGCCTCCAGGGGGAATAGCTGGCTCATCGCGTACATCGCCAACGGTTGAAAGAACGTCGCGAGGATCGCGGCGACCAGCAGCACTATCACGCAGATTTTTAGCTTTTGCCTCATGTAATTAACCCCTTCGTACCTATGTAGAAGGGCGAGTCGCCCCGCCCCGTGTGTTGCCTTTGGTTGTTAGCTAACCATGCTGCGCATCAAACGGATGCCTTTCTTGATTGCGATGACGATGCCGACCAAACCCAACGCGATGGGTATGATTACGGCGATAACGGACATGATCTCGCCCACCATACTGGTCATGCCTGTGGAGATGGCGTCGGATAAGTCGATGGTGGTCGCGGTCGATGCGAAGGCCGTTACGCTCATTAACGTGAGCATTGCCAAAATCATTACTACTGCAACCGCTGCTTTTGCCTTAATACGCTTCATGTTTTCACCTCCTTTGCACGTTTTTTTATGTTTTGATCATACTTAATACGAGCCTTACCCCCCATGGGAATAACCAAAAAGCAAGACCCGCAAGAAAGCCGTAGCCCAATGCACTCATGATGAGCCGGAATACTTCGCTGTTTTCGATGATCATTGATTCCATTACTTCCTCCATGCGATGGCGAAGATGACTACCAGCAGCATCGCCGTACCGAACGCCATCAGCCCTATGTTCCACATCATCAGCAGCGCGTTGTTGCTTGCGATCGCGTGGATCGTGCCCGCGAGGGCATCCACCATTCCGTTGAGGGCATCCATCCGCTCCACCAGCTCCGCGTTATCCGCTTCGTTTGATTGGATGATTAGTTGGAGCTGACTGAGGATGGGCTCCATGTCTAACGTAATGGTCATGCTCTACCCCCTTGCACCGCGGTTACTACGGTGCGGTGAACGTTCGCGTCGTTGTGTTGTCGCCTGTGGGTACAGGGTCCATCCCCACCGTTACCGTGCCCCTTGACCGCGCGTTCGTTGACAGCACCACCGATACCGGATAGTTGTCCCTGAAGTGAACCGTGAATAACGCGCCGGTGATTAAGTTGCCGCCGGTCATTTCGGCGCCGATCAAGTCTTGGTAGTTGTTTGTTCCCGTTTGCGCGGGGATGACGCTTGGGTTATCGATCGACAGCACTTTCGCCGCCATCAGTACGCTTCGTGCGTCGGCTTCGTCCGCCGATCGTCTTGCCCTACCCAGTACGCCCATCACCGCGGGCGTGAGTGCGGCGATCAATATTGCCAGTACCGTTATAACGACGATCAGTTCAACCAGCGTGAAGCCTTTTTTGTTCAAACGTACTTTTTTTTTATGACGAAGGCCATTACGATGATCGCGGTTGCCGCGGTCATTACAAAGATGATTACGCTGAACGATGCCACGATCGCCAACGCCACTTGGCCGGGTAGTTCGCTTATCGATCCCCAAAAACACACGATCAAAAATAAAACGATGATCCCCATTGACAATATTGCTTCGGGGATTCGTTTTTTACTTACCACTTCTTTGAACGCTTCCTTTAAGTACATTCCCATTCCACTACTTCCTTTCGTTTTATATTAGATTTTTTATCTTGTTTTAATTGTTTTTTTCCTCGTTATCATTAGCTTTTTCTATGTCCTCCGCCTCCTTATTCCATTTAGATAAATATCTTATTTCACAAATTCCTAATATTGCTTCACCTATAAATTCAATTGCCCACATAATTACTATTAAAAGCCAGAGTATTACCACAACCAACAATCCTACATCAAAGTCGTTCTTTAACTTCATGTAAGATATCCCTACCACCAGTACGTAACAGGTAATTCTCAGCGTCCACTTAATGCGTGCCTCCAGCACATTACTTTTTTTCAATAACAATAACTCTTTCTCCATCACGCTAACCTCCCTTTGCGGGGGTTGTGACCCGCGTCCCGCATTATCAGGGGTTTTGTACCCCTGCCACTCTGCGTTTTTGGGTTATGCCACCTTTGCTTCCACCGTTACCGGCTTGACTTTCGCTTCTACCGCTCCCACGAAGTCGATGTCCATGATTTTCATCGTCGGTACCTCTACCCGTTGGCCGTACTTGGTTACGGTTTCATTTACCATTTTTATGGTGCAGTCGTAGAAACCGGGTACGTTCCTTATCTTGGCGTTTGTTTTGTGCGGCATGGTCATCTTTGTGGCCTTGATGCCGTGAGCTTCCTGGCCTTTTGCCGCGGCTTCCTCGTCGATGCGCGACGTGAGGTTGTCGTCAAACACGAAGTGGGCGGTTACGCCTTCGTTTACGCCTATTACGGTTCCGTCCTTGTCCTTTTGCTCGATGGAAAACGGCGACGCGTACAGCATCAGATACCTTTGCTTGAAACTTTGCATTTTTCATCCTCCTCGGGATTGGATTGGGTGCGCTCCGGTTATCGCCCTTGGAGCGGCTTGGTTATGGGTTGGGCACGGGTTAGGGCTTGTCCTATGCGTGCCTTCATAGGCTTAGGGGTTCCCGTGGTTTTGCCGCCACGGGTCGGCGTATTGGGTTGGGGTTTTGGGCTTGGACTTTGGGCTGCGGTGGGGTTCCACTCCCCCGCACCCTTGACTGCATCCGCAAGAATTGCGCTTGCGGATGTACCGATGACCGTAACGCTTGTCAATGCGGTGGGCGTTTCTTAAACGGTTTCCCCCCTCACTTTGCAAGAAGTTCGCTTGCAAAGTAGGGACCCCCCATTTAGGTGAACAGCGGACGGTTGGCGCATTGACAAACATTACGGTCATCGGTGCGCTGCGGGGTGCCGGGGAGGTGATGGCTCACAGGCGGTCGGCGCTACAGGGCTCTATGTTGGCAGGGTGCGGCGGGTGAAGGTTCGGTCTCGTTCCGTCCGTGTTAAGAGCGATGAGGGCCGGATACGAGATATGTTGGCAGGGTTCATTGCGTGTAACTATCGGGGGCTGATTGCCCGATTCCGATAGGCTTCTTTTCTTGGGCAGCGGCTTGCCGGGTTTCCGGATCGAGTGCCGCCGAGAGCTGCGCTACGCGCATATTCGGCTGCCTTTCGGTGCCGGCTTTTGCGATAGCAGTTTCCATACATCTCTCGGGATATGGGGTGGTTGGTAAAATTCAAATTCCTTGATTACTTCGCCATCGTCCACCACCACGACTTCTTCCATCAGCTTCCGGTATATCAGGAGCTTATCGCCTTTCGCGTCCTCCAGTATCTTGCCTTCTACCATTGACAGGAACGGCATTTCGTTGATACTGAATCCTTCCGTGTGAAAATTGTCGCTGATGTATCGCTCGACTATGCTCGCTTTTGCTTGGCTCATAGGGGACCTCCAATTGTGGTGGGTGAGTGTGTCGAGATTTGTTGGTTCTATTAAAGTATATTTTACCATATAATATACAATGTTTGAACCGTCATATATACCAAAAATGAACATCGTTTTTTGTAAGATTATACAAAAATGGAACTTGCCGCAAGGGAGGTCTTGCCAATGTTTAGTGAGGTTTTTCCTTCCCGATTAAAAGAAGTTAGAAAATCACATGGATTTACGCAAAATGAAGTTGCTAAAGAGTTGAACTTACATCAAGTAAACCTTTGTCGTTACGAAACTGGTGTTTGTGAACCCGACATCGAAACCCTTGCCCAACTCTCTGACTTTTACGGTGCCTCCATCGACTGGCTCATCGGCGTTCGCACCTTACCGGGCAAGAGGGAACATTTTTTGCATCCGGAATCCAATTGGGATGGTTTGAAGATTAGAAGCACAAATTTCCCGCTTAAAATGAAAACGGCCCGTGCCGACATGAGATTGTCACAGGCGCAAGCCGCCAAAGGAATAAAGATACCACGAAGCACTCTAACAAAATACGAACTCGGTCAGCTCCAACCCAGCCTTGAAGTATTGGCTAGGATCGTCATTTTTTACAATATTACCGCAGATTGGTTGCTTGGTCTTGCGGATGTTTCTTCGCCGTTATTGTATGAGGTGTCGTGATGTTACTAAAGATTCTTTTTTCTTTTATCTTATTCCTTTATCTTTTTGGTACATATTCCGTTTCCGCCAATCATTCCGTTCTACATGATGAATTCGGTTTAACCGATATGGTTCAACATGAAGATGGCTTTTTTTATATATTCAGCCCAAACACAAGGCAACGTGAGTTGAACCGCTTATTTACATATGAATACGCCACACGGCTTGAGCATCCCGATGGGCCCGCCGTAGTTAATTATTCTTCAAATACGCATACCTTCATTTGGAACCCTTTAAATTCCAACGGTCAACAAATTACTATAGACCCTTTTTCGTTTCCTTTTCTTCAAATGGAGGGTTTCCTTTATTCTGTTTGGTGCGATATATTGCAAGATCGCACACTATACTTATTTAACCCCGAAAACGTTCGCAACAGACATTCAATCAATACCCGCGGCACCTTTGCTTTGCATGACGAATACAGCCTTATACGTTTGGTTCAATCGTCAAACGACGTTAGTATATCCATACGCCCAAACAGCAGGCAAACGGAACTAGCCAATTCCTTTAACATATCAAACGCCGTACGCCTCGAGCACCCCGACGGGCCCGCCACAGTCGGCATTTTATCCGATCCGTTTCGATTTATATGGATACCGCTCGACATCACAGGTACCGTGCTGGACATCGATCCTTTCTCTTTCCCTTACAATCAAATGGACGGTTTTTTATTTTCCGTATGGTGTGATGAATTACAGGGCAACGCTCTTTATTTGTTTAGCCCGCCAACTACAGCGAGATCGGTTTTTAATCCCAATCACGATAATAATCAGCCGCTTGTCATTACCGACCATAACCAACCATTTGTCATTGCCGGTTATGAAGTTCCTGCTTCGGATATTTTAAGAATCGTCGTTTCTTTTATTCTTATAATTCCGGGCATCCTTTTCCTTTTTTATAAACATAAAAAACGTAAACACATGAAAGGCATATCCCATAGCCGCGATGAATGGAACCGTAAATACACTCAAATGAAGGAACAATGGGATGTTAAATACATATGTAAAAATTGCGACGGTTTGGCCGGTAAAGGTTTTATGTGCTCACGTTGCAAAAATTACAGAGCACCCATTATTGATTCATAATTTTTTTGTAACCTTGAAGAAAAAGAATTTCATGATAGAATAAAGCTAGCGTATAACTCAATAATTAATAACGAAGCCGCTGTTTCCGCAGATTTGTAATCTACTTTGTAATCAATAGGTTTCCGGTTCGAGTCCGGAAAGCGGCTTTAATTACCCCCAAGCGGGGAGGTTAAAGTATGTATATATTAGGACAGGGAATATCACGCGTTATGCTTACGGGGGTATTCCTATTTTTTATTGTGTTTTTTTCGGCCTGCGGGCGGTCGCCCGTTAACGAAAACGGCGATGAAGGCCACACAACGGCGGAATACCCGCCGTCCGTGACCGCTTCCCCCACGCCAAGCCCTTCCCCCTCCCCTACGCCCACACCAACACCCACACCTACGCCAAGGCCGTCCCCGACACCGATCCCCGACCCGTTGGCTTTGATCCGGCAGGAAGGGGTGCTTTTGTATTCCCTGGCGTTGGGTACGCATATCCAGGGGCTTGAGTTGGAAACCTCGGGCCCGGGCGGGCAGATTTTTAACGGTACGCCCAACCTTATGCAGTCGGGCTCTCCTACGTTTACCATTCTGCCACACCCCTCGGGGGAAGGTAAGTCTATCCATGTGTCCGGCAGGGTGCAAAATTTTTACGCGGTTGATGTTGGCTTCGCGCCGCTGGGTTTATCCTTCGGGCCCGATTATATATATATCGTGACGGGGCGGGCGGAGAGCGGCATCACCATGCAGCTCGGGCGTACGGATGAGCCTTGGAGCTCGTATTCCGCCGCCGTCGTACCCGCAAGCGGCGAATGGACGCTTACCCACACCCTTACCGCCGACCAAATTATGGAGCATTATCTATCAAACCAGCGGGGCGTCCGCATCATGACGGGCAACGCGCCGCGGGATGAATTCATTGTGGACAGCATCGAAGTGTACCGCGTAGGCGAGCGCGGCTCCGACGAGCCGATAATCCCCGAATGGGATTTGACCTTAATGTCGCTGGCGGACGCTTTTTCGGGTTATTTCCACATCGGTAATTTGTGGAGTAACGCAACCACGATGGACGGCTTTAATACGATGGAAGGGTTTTTGCATCATTTTAATTCCGCCACGGCTGAAAATAACCACAAGGTAGGTTCCATCGCGCCCCACGCGGACCCGTCGGGATGGAATTTTGCCGTCGCCGACCACATCGTGGATTGGGCGGAGGAAAACGGGCTCGCTATGGTGGGGCATACGCTGGTGTGGCATTCCCAATCACCGCCGTGGCTGACGACGCGGCCCGATTCGGGCAACCAACCCCTAACCCGCGCGGAAGCCATCGCCAATATGGAACTGTACATCCGTACGGTGGCAGGGCGGTACGCGGGGCGCATGTATTCATGGGACGTGGTTAACGAATCGATATGGGGGGCGTCCGCGGATACGTGGCGCGGCAACCCCGACTGGCGGGCTTATATGCGCCGCGCGGGCAGCGGATTGGACGCGGGTAACCAATCCCAATGGTATAACGCCTTCGCGAACGGTGCCGAGGGCGATGAGTGCGGCTCGGATTATATTTATTACGCCTTCCGCTTTGCGCGTATGTATGACCCCTTCGCCATCCTGTATTACAACGATTACAACGACCACGCGCCGGGCAAGCGGGACGCCATCGCGGCGATGGTCATGGATATAAACGAGCGTTGGCGCGGCGACCCCCTTTACGACGGGCGTCTGTTAATCGAAGGCATCGGGATGCAAGCCCACTACAGCATTTCGGGCTGGATGAGCGACCCCGTACACGTACGCACCGCCATCGAATTGTACGCCGCTACGGGCGCGAGGATCAGCATAACGGAATGGGACCTTACCCTGGGTGGTTCGCGGACGCACCCCCCCACGCCCACCGAGGCGTTGTTCCAAGCCCAAGGCGAACGCTTCGGCTTGCTGATGGGTTATTTTTTGGAATTTTCGGATTTTATCGCGCGGGTGACGTTTTGGGGCAAGGCCGACCATCAGAGCTGGATTTCCTGGGGGCATCCGCTGCTTTTTGACGCGGACTTCCGCCCAAAACCCGCCTACTTTGCTTTGCTGGTGGCATTAAAAAACGCGCAACCCCCTACCCTTTCCGCGCCCGTTATTAATCCCGCAAGCCTTCCGTCCGCGCGGGTCAATCAACCTTATGCTTATCAATTGACCGCCGCGCAAAGTAATTTTGCTCCCGTCCGCTGGCATGTGACAAGCGGTCAATTACCCCCGGGCTTGCGCTTGGTTGCCGCTACGGGGGTTATCCTGGGGACGCCGACCGCAAGTGGGCGTTATACCTTTACCGTTACGGCAAGTAATGCCGCGGGGAGTGATTCGCGGGAGTTTACAATGTAATTAACTGCGACGCTCTTTTTCGCAGGTGTTTTTCAATGGCGTGCAGATGTTCTTCCGGCAGGTTTAGTTTCGGATGCCGTTTAAATGAAAAATTTAACATTTTACGCAGTTTTTCTACTTGCCGTGCCGTCATATACCCTTCGCAGATACCTTCGAATGTCGTACCGCCGTAAACCGGGGTGCGGGTCTTTGCGTATTTATCCAGGTTTGTATAATCGTCTTTCATGGCGAGGGCAAACAGCGAAATGCCGTTATCGAAGATTGGCGCAGGTGCTATTATCGCGCCGGTATGGTTATCGCGGAGCAAACCGAAATTGCCGAAATGCCTGTCCTCATTGTACACCAAGGCGTCAAAGACAAGCATATCACGCACGGCATCGACGAAATGATTCCCGAGGCTGTCATAATAATCGACGACCGCTTTAATACCGCCTGCTTTTACAATCCTTCCTATCGGGACAAACGCGGTATTGATGTCGGTAAACAGCTTGCATTTTGAAGCGAGTATACCCTTCCAATTTTCAAGGCCATATTGCACCGCGTTAAGGTCCATTGCCGCCGCTACTTGGCTTGCGTAAAATTCGCAGTACGGTTCCTTGCCTGTGTTGGCAAAGCCGCTTGTACCGCCTTTGTAAAGGAAAATCCCTTCATCTTCTATAAACCGCCATGCCTTTGGCAACATACCGTTTGTGGTCAATTCCGGCGAGGTGGAAAACGCCGCGTCACTTTGGGTAACGCCTGTATACGCCACAAGGGAAAGGATTTCGGAAAACCTGTTTTCATAGAGGTTATAGTCCGCAAATTTGCCTTCAAAGCCTTCGGGTACAATCCAATAGCTGTCATTAAGCGAAAGACCCTTGCAAACATCGATAATGCCTTGGGTATCGCCCGTCGTCAAACCGAAGGTGTGCAATATTTCTTCGACAAATGTCCTGTTCTTGGGTATTACACGCCGACCGAGCCATTTTAATACGCCGTCGCCTGTAAGTTCCAAATCCAAAGGAAATAACACGCGGGGTTCGGTTATTTTATTTATTTCAACGGAATAACCAACGGCAGGGTCTCTGGATAACGTAAAAAAAAGCAGCGGCGTATCATACAAACGGAGTTCATAACTGTTTTTCATCGGATTGTCACCTCTGTTACCGGACGTATAGGACGTATAGGACGTATACAAATATAATTATACCACATAAAAAACCCCGCAAACCGAACGTGTACTGCACCAAAAAAAGCGGACGGGGAAAGAAGCACCCTATCGGAAATGAAAAAGAATCAAGTGAACTGGCGTCGTTTTTCCAGCGGCGTCAGTTTTGTTTTCAATTGTACACGCTGGTGG
>Ga0123352_10003645_pt1 | contig 22388 bp, 12 predicted proteins | sample TergutLab28metaG_FD_89700 | JGI IMG/M metagenome (GOLD analysis project Ga0123352, IMG submission 89700) | Labiotermes labralis P1 segment gut microbial communities from Petit-Saut dam, French Guiana - Lab288 P1 | ecosystem: Host-associated > Arthropoda: Insects > Digestive system > Gut ...
CCCCAAAGTTCTGTTGTAGATTGTTCGAATATCGGCGGCTTTATTCGTGATGATGTAAATCGAGGCAGAATTTCCCATAAATACGTTTACTATATAAATCAGGGAGGGTGTTTCCAGACAAGCTATTTTGACCAAGAAAAGAGATAGGTTCATACTCGTAAAAATTTACAAAAAAATGGTTCTTTAAAAAGGGCACTTCCTTTCGAACCGCTTGCGTGTCATCTGGATCATCGTCTGCAGTGTTCAACAACAGAAGCGACCATGCACGATTCTCTGAAGATGACTTGGAATAAACAGGCCCTGAAATGTGGCGACACAAAGACCTTTCCTTCTTCTTCAGAATCTCCTCATAGCCAGCAAGCAGCCTCACAATTCCCTGTCCTGTTGTTGCTGCTCTATGCTCGTTTCAATCGATGTCCTCAAACACCTCCAACGATCCCACACCCCTCATCACGGCCCTCTCATTAGGCTCAGACTCAGGCTCCACAGCTTCTTCACAGGCCCTTTGATTCTGAATTACAACAGGATGGTCGGGCGTGAGCTCTTGATAATGGTAGTTCAAGACCTCGAAGACATTTACAGCACCGTAAGCAAAAATCTCTGCGCGTTGTTTAATATACAGGATCTTGGGTCAAATTATGCAGGTACGGAACGACGTAAGACGCACGAATATATATATATATATATATATATATTTATTTATTTATAATTATGCAGAGTGTATGTAGTAAACATACACGCACGCATGCGTATAAACACGTACATTGTGATCTGAATTCAAAGTCTTACGACTTAATGTTCAAGTGGGTCAAGACCTTCACCAAAATACTTCTGTGGTTGGCTGTTGTTATTATTGTTATGTTTACTATTTTATGTCGTGGTTTACATACTGTCTCTGTCAGTGTCTCAGTATGTGTAGTGTCGTATATTCAAATTTGGGAGGCATGCGAAAAGTGCAAGATTGTGGCGCAGTTTAAATGGTCATTTCGGCACGTGCCTGAAGGCTATTGTTGTCGTTGTTGTTGTTGCCGCTGCTGCTGCTGCTGTTTTTGCTGTCGTCTAGTCCTATGTAACGCTGTAGAATGTAGAAAGACAGCCTGATTTATTTGCTTGCGTTGCTTACACGTGTTGTTCTCGATTGCTTTTATGTATCTATATTGTATTTTGTGCATTTATGCTGACTTCGTAATGGGAATTTGACGTTCAGGTAACCGTGCATCGTGATAAATTCTTATAATAAAACTAACTAGATGCACTAATTTCTCAAATTTATTTTTGGAAAAAAAAATCTATATGTTTCGGACAGTTCCTCTGTCCATCATCAGGAGTTTTTCACTGTACACATAGCAAACCCGTATGACATATACCATTGCTGTGTGTACAGTGAAAAACTCCTGATGATGGACAGAGGAACTGTCCGAAACATGTTGATTTTTTTCCAAAATTAAATTTGAGAAATTAGTGCATCTAGTTGGTTTTATTATAAGAATTCGTAATCGGAATTTGTGCTTCTGATCCAGTACGTTAACAAACCAGTACTTAATTAAATTACATTTAATTGAATTATTGCCGCTATATGACAGCCCCATAAACTGAAAGGAAGAAATTGAAAAATGAGAGAGAGGGGAAAAGAAGCCAACCAAAAACAAAGAAGGAAATAAATAGAACAGAAAAACAAGAGATATTCGCTCTACTTGGATGTTACGCAGCGCAGATTGGTGGTCAGTCATGGACGTTTCGGGATAACTTATCGGTCCAATCTTCAAGATTCAAGCAGTGTAAGGGGACTGCTTTGACTGCTTGACCCTTGATGATGGGACAGAGAGTTGTTCCGAAACACCGGTAACTAACTACCATCTACGCCGTGTAAAACCCCCAAAAGAGCGAAAATCTTAATTTCATCGCTGAATAAGCCTTAAATCTTGCAAAAGAGAAACAAGCAACGATGGAAGAGTGGAACAAGGAAACGGATAGATGGGAACTAATATCTGCTCAAGGAAACGTCATTGTCCGTAAGATATGTTATTCTTCTGGCTGCACGTCGAGAAAAGCTAACATACACTGTCTTTTGCTGACTTCTTGTCCGCACAGTCAAAACTTCCCTGCTAGTGCCATTTGTCCCTCTGATATCTCGTTTGTATCCCACATTGCACGCTGGACCCAGTACGATTTGTACACACCGACTGACGTGAGCATGACCTTGGCAATGAACTGTTTGATTTTATCGACAGCACTCTGTAAAGTGTGTCCAGACTCGTAAGAATTTGTTCATGTTGAAGTTCACTGTGCCATGTTCCACACCTATGACTGGCACTGCCATCCTAATTGCCACTGCCTGCACACAATCAATGTGGGTGCAACTAACACGGAATGCTGTGTTCTAAGTGTTGAATCACTTTATAGCCTAACGGGATAGGCAAAGTAGCACATCTCCTCTGCCCATTCTCAGCTCAAATACAGGCATTCCGCCATTTGTACGGCGATCATCCAGTTCATTGCACATTCAAGAAAAGTTGTTAAATTGAACATGTTCTCCATGCACAACGTGAATCACGAGTTTACACTTACTGTACTTACACATGCAACATGAATTGCTTTGGCCTGTTGGTTTCGGATTAATTTCTAAGTCAGTAAACGCTGCGCTTAGTGGCATGACTCAAGCAGCTTGTCACTGGCTTCTCACTGCGCGGGACACGTTTTCTATCCATCGGACTCGTGTGTGGGACTTGTGATGGGTAAAATTCCAATGGGACAGGTTTTCTCCTCTCATTATTATTTCATCACAGCTCCATATTCATCTATCACATGCAAAACGAAAGTTGGGACCGTTAGAGATCGCAGTTCCAAAAGAGATATAATTTCACTCCACCATAAAAATATAAAGATAAGTTTTAAAGCTAGAGTCGTCCATATGCATTCCATTAAGACATGGAAGAGTCGAGGTACACCTCCACTCATTCTTAAACTCAGTACCACATGATACAAGTGGTCAGTTCAACACTATGGCTCTTTACTTGTTTAGAAATTTGGGTAGAATTCAGAGGACTAGTGGACTTTTAAGCGAAGAACAAAATCTCATGCACTTGTCTGGATTCGAACACCAGTCTCTGCACTAAGTATGCTATCTCGGTTCCCCACCACTAGAATATAATAATAATAATAATAATTTTGGCGTTTTACAAGAGAAAGATTAGCATATGACGTGCAGGAAAAAGCAAACAAAGAAAAACATAAAATAAGCAGATTGACGATAACAAATAAGAGGAATAACAGGAATACAAAATAATAATGTGTGATATGTATTTATTTACTAAAAAATGTTATAAGGACATCCTCAATTGTCAATAGGTTTCGTTGTGTCCTTTAGCGAAATATAATTGGTGTTACGAATATCAACATTCCTGTACAGAGCACTAGCCGCATTAAAGTATTTGACAAACTCAGAGTGCAGCTTAGCGTTGTGCCTTCTTCTTGTTGACAATAAATAAGAAGTTTTCATTGATAAAATGATAAAATGCAAGGGACCGACCTTTAGAAGATGTAGTGCAACAAACACAGAATAATCTCTGGTTACTACACGGGATATGTGCCGAAACGTCAGTTACCGTCTATTAACTTACACAGTGGCACCAACCACAAGGCGGCGGAAGACGAAAATTTACCTCACAAAAATAAAACATCAAATATCAATACCATTTATGAGCCATTCTAGGTACAAAGTGTACCAGAAGCTTAATTACAAGGCACTCAGCCATAAAATACATCACTTGTTTAATACTGGGTCTGCCGAAATCCCACTTGAAATAAGCTGATTTAGAACACAGGCTGACCTTTATCATAATCAATAGCCTTTATCAGTTTTTGAAGAATGTAATGGAGCTTTGTTTTACGATTAATCGTAGTATGCCACGTCTGTGGAACATAGGTTAAAGAATTCACTTGTTCCCTTCAGATTCTCGGAAATCAGGCTTTCCTGTAACAGTATATAGTCACATACTTCGTGAAATGTAGAAGCAGTTAAGAAGCTAGGAAATCTCCACACGCTCGAATTTGTCATGAACCTTGGCATATGCTCATACCGTGACGCCACTATGAGTTAATGTTATGTAGGTACCGAACCACTCAGAAGTAAAGAGTTCTCAATGAAATGGACTCACTCATGTGCTGAATAAACGAAACTTATTGTGGAATCACATTTCGTTTTGTATTTACCAAACGTTACCCTATAGTGTGTACAACAGTAGTCCGTGTCACACATTCATTACAGGCACAAATATGAAGCTGAAAACGTAAGCAAAAGCAAACTGCGACTAACCTGAGACATTTGTTTTTTTTCTTGTACCTCATCGAATATTTGTAAAAACAAAACATCTTAACATCATTGTCGATCTTATCGCTTCTACTTTTATATTATTTAAGGAAGAGAGCTTTTAAGAAATGAATAATTTCGAATGTCTGACTGTGAAAATAAAATTAGCTGTCATAAGAATTAAACTTATGTTAAACCCGCCACATAAGAGACCAAATAGAATCCACCAAACCAATCTGCATGTAGATGTTTAGCATCTGTTTTACTATAGTGAGAAGAGTAACTTCAGGAAGGAAATATGTGGATTGGCAGACAATAGGATAGGAAGGGCTTCCCATTTATACCTTTATTTCAAAAAGTATCTAAAAAATTAAAAACCTAGACCCTAATTCTAAAAATGATCAATTTCTCTGTAATTTTTATATTTAAGTTTGGTCTCCTACAAAGATTAAGGTATTCAGCCTGCTATCGAACGGATTTATTAATATACTAAATCTTTTCACAAACAGCTAAGAACTCCAGGATGAAATACCGATTGCCAGCTCCGTACATTCAGAAGGAGACAAGGGAAAATGATGATAAATAGCCTACAAATATTGTAGGCGGGACTCGAATCCAATGCCCTTGGAAATGATATAGGACACGTCTTATACTGCGAAACAAAAGCAGTTCGGATCATTCAATCACACAGTTAATTGTATCAGCTCACATAACCACGGCCGTTCTCTCCCATACTGCAGCAATTTCGGTTTAAGTGTCTCAAACAGCAGTAAACGAAAACAAAATTTGACAAAAAAACAGAAGCCTGTAAATATTGCAGGCACTGAAAAAAAAACAATATTAACTAACAAATTCAACAGAGCAGAGATCTGCTTCATAAATGGATAGGCAAGAAACTTTTCCCTTGTGGAAACCAAAAATTTGTCGACCTTTGAAGCGAGAACCCCAGTTTTCTCTAGCCCTTATTTGAGCAACACTAGCGCAATCCAAGCCATCGTGTCTTATTCATCTCCAAGTTAAGACTAGTTCTTCTCAATTAACTCTTTTCTTCGCATTTCTGAGTAAAATTCTCTATTATCACACAATAATAATAATAATAAGTTTCATCATTGCACCGTGCATTTTGAAATCTACCCAGTTCACTCACCAACAAATGCACTATTTATTAACTTGGTTAAAAGTTTAAAATTTACATTCAAATATTCAATAATATCGCTCCTACATGTTTCGGTCTTCAATGACCGACCTAACTAAAGTTATATTTATGTTAAAATACTCGGCAAAATTACGTCGTTATATATATTAGGTGATGTGGCAGAATGTCTTAGAATGGCATGCATTTATATCTCAGAACTGATTTTAGAGAAATACGAATACGCATCAGTACCTTTTGTAACAATGCACTGCATGATTTTGCCTTAATTAAACCAATTGTCGCTGGCTATACGTAGGTACAGGAGGTTTCTTGTTTAGTTATTCGAAAGGTCATACGAAATAAACACGTCGCCAATTACAGAAGTTCCGCGATTATTTTTAACAAAAAAAGTTTTCCTTTAATCGAAATTTAGTAATCTTCAAAGCAGCTATTACAGTAATGTATCCACGGATCTCCTGGAACTGGTCGAGTATCCTTCGGAATCCACGGAACACACTTTGGGACAAAGAAACCAAATTCACGCCCACAGAAGTACGTAAGAGCGTATACAACGCCTCGTATTTGTTTACACGTGCTGGCCATCAGATCATGGTAGCCAGAAACGAATCCTTTCGTCCACTTCAGGACACAATCGGTCCTGCGTGCAGCCTCGCAATTTTCTTGTTATGCTGGTGACTGACTCGAAATGAGCAGTTTCTGGTAGTGAACATGTTTCAAGTCGGTAGGTTGAATAACTACATGTGTGTCTTACCAATTATGCACTAACAAGAAAGATTTCTTAAACTACTTCCTCGATCCATCCAAAGACCCACTCGATAATAGAACGTAGTTTGTGTGTGTGTATGTGCGTGGTGTGTGTGTGTGTGTTTGTATGTGTGTGTGTGTGTGTGTCTGTATGTGATGTGTGTGTATATGTGCGTGGTGTGTGTGTGTGGTGTGTGTGTGTGTCTGTATGTGTGCGTGTGTCTGTGTGTGTGTGTGTGTGTGTGTCTGTATGTCTTCGTGAAGCAGAATTATTTGGAGACGTCATCCATATTATAGGTAAAGGAAAACACCTTATATTACTAAATATTTATACACAGAATCTCGATGGAGAATATTCGGACACAAAAAGCTGGTAGTTTCTCAGGTACTTGAGAAAATTTCGACCTTAAATTGTACTACTATACCTGAAGGTTCACTACCATGTCCACAAAGGCGTGTCTAATAATTAAATAATTTTAATAACGATACGTTACATCCTTAACATCGTAGAATATACATAATGTTTGTGATACGAATGTTTCCTTAGTGGCAAGTCTTCATTGGCTTGTGTTTTTTTACTTTACCCAAGCCATACACCTAAGTGTACTATATTTTCTTTTCTGGAATATCACGCCCTAGATTCTGGGATAAATTTAGTATCCTGTACATCCCAGTAGGCAGCAATCTTCATTTTCCTTTGTATTAACAAATTAATTTCTTTCTTACGAGGTTCTTTTTACTTTTTTCTTTTCTCGCCGAATAAAAATTTCTACTCTACTTCGCAAAATTTCAACATGGTGAAGGGTGAACTTTTTTGGGGGGCTTTCAGTTTCTTGGGAATAACTAAAGACTGATGGAAGATAAGCACATTAAACTTGGTGCGGAGGAGCTTCATAAACACATATGCTAAACATGCTAGGAATATTCTTCCAAGTCAGCAATTGGAATAAGGCAACGATGTGAAACTTTCAGGTTACATCCGGCATAACGATGCATTAGAGAATCTGTATTTCAGTAAGAAGTTTCTCATAAGCGTGAAACAAGATATGGAAACCTGAAATCACAATACATGCTGGGCTATATGTACTTAAATAAATCTCGCTTAGTGACGTTCATAAGTGTGTAGTTCGCTGTCCTTAATATTTGTCAATATTTGTCTGCGGAACAAAGACCTTGGTTCCATAAGACTGATTACTGTGTTCATATGGGTGTGTTGTTTTGACAGTTCCCATTACACGACATGTATTAGTACGAGTACTGCTGGCTACTAACTTTCTGCCCCTAATTATATGATTACCAACGAAAATACACACATTACTTCCTTTATTATGAACATTATCCACAACGACACGCTTCCTGGCTATTTGGAAAAAGTTTCCACAATTTCGAAAACATGTGTTTAGGAACGGAAGTAATAGCATATACAGCAAAAATCTGCCTGTGGGTATCAACTGGAAAACAGAAACTGAAGAAATCAATTAATTTTCTCACGTAACGAATGATCAACTTGATGCACAACTTATTCTTAGTATATTTCGTCAACCTCTACATGTTTCGGGCGTATCTAAGTCCATCATCAGGAGGTACAACCGTATGTGCACAACAATTGGCACTTATTATTCTTTTTAGATGACTGTCGTACCTCCTGATGATGGGCCTAAACGCGCCCGAAACATGTAGAGGTTGACGAAATATACTAAGAAGAAGCTGTGCACCAAGTTGGTCTTTCCGTACACGATTATATCGAGATGCACGGCCAACAAAACACGAATTTTAACTATGAGTTTCTTTCAGTATTATGGTGGAACGGATGTGATCGGCAATGAATATAACGACACGTCTCGATGGTAAATGCAGGGAATGGCTTTTGATGTTGAACCGACGTCTTACACGTAGGAACACAGTTACCCTATGTCAGGTGCTGCTCTTCCACGTGAAAGATGCTTAACACGCAAATTTATTTGTTAGGTACTTTGAGGGCGATGTGGTGACATAGCTTTATTTAGCATAAGAATTAAATTATCCTGTATCAAATTATGTATTTTCGGAAGATCAGATATATTCCACGTTGCGTCGGGTAAGTAGAATTTTAGCCTAATGTATCGCTCTCTGTTAATCCACTGGCACATAATAATTGCGAACAGATAATTTTTATCAATTATGGCTCACTAATATGTTGTAAATTTCAAGTAATTTCTTATTCACAATATTGTTCTTTCCCACTACTTAATTTCAGTTGATTCGAATGAAACTCAGAATCTGCCTTGCAGCATCCAAGTGATTCCGACTCAATTAAATTTGTCCACAGTCCATTCGGTTGCTCTACAGGAAACCGTAACCTATTTCAACTGAAATTTCTGGTTCAAATAGCATTTGAAATATTCTTATTTACTTCTGCTTTTCTGAGTTTTCCTATAAAGATAGGGGTTTTGAGTTCGTTAGTCGTTGATGAAGAAATAGTAGGAACTTGTCAGTTAATGTACGTGAAAGCTATTAATCTGATAAATATTTTTGGCCATCATTGCCCTTAAAACAAATCTACGTCTTTTGGCGTTTTCGATTTCGGCGAGACTGAGGGTGTACAGAATGTGGCCACTGGAGCAAACGGCAACTGCTGGTCTGTAGATTTCTCCATCTAAATAAAGTGTTGTGTCAGTTCACAAGATTCCTCCGTGTCCTTTCAAATCTTCTTCCCCGGAAACATTACAGGCGGTTGCTCCGAATGAGAGATTTTCCTTCGGTCTTTTCCAAGTGACGTGAAACAGCGGCGGGAAATAAATGTCATTGGTAGTAACAGAATAGACATCTGTCGCAATCTGTCCCCCTTCGTAAGGTCTAGCAGCTCGTAATTAATGCTCTCCTCTCAGAATGATTACCTTCTCTGGACGCTGCTTACGCTAAGATTCATCCAGTTTGAACATTCTGGCAGTTGCAATTCTGTCTTCATTAGTGACGCACTAAAGAACTTAAAATTATGTAAGACAAACACTATGTTGAATACAGCAGCTCTAAGCAACACTGTGGATTGTTGGTGCCTCAGTCACTGTTTAGGATGAAGTTTATAAAGCCTGCCAACCACTTCTTACCAGCTCTTAAGTTTGTTATTCTCACACGACAGCTTGGTGTTGCACAGCTCCCAACAGATTTATAAATTCCGTGTCTCTATAATTACAACATATTATGATTTCCTTGCTTCCTTTCTCACCTTATGTAAAAAATCAACCTACAACGTTTCGGGTAATTCTGACAACTTAGCCAAAATAAACGCTCGCGGACCGTCTACGTGATACAACAGGGTACAAGAAAGCAACCATGTTGGATATACGTTATTCAGCCGACCGTAAAATTACATCACGAGTGAAGAAACTTAGGAACATTCCTTACGTCACAGCCAGACGAAGGACATTGACAAAATTCTGAGGTAAGTTGGGTCTGTTGTCTTTTCTTTTTTAGCAAACTATATTAAAATACTGTCTGTCTCGTGGAAGAATATCGTGTGCAAAAGTGGAGGTAATGCTTCATCTCATTTTAATTACCAAAGCTGGATGAAGTTTTATATATATATCAGTTGGGTCAAACAAATGTGGATCTTGGAATTTCGGAATGAGAGACAAACTTTGGCCTGCCTGAACACGAACTCCGTCTCCTTGCTTGTCCAGCTCGTGTCCTAGTTACAATGATTACTGTACACGCATTTTGCGAAAAAATATTATTAGAATTTTTATATACTTCAACTGTCTTTATGTTCATGTATACCAGATAATAACATAAAGTAACTTCCATCAATACCTCCAAAAATCTATCTACATAAAAATATTTCAGAATTGCATTAAAAATGTAATGTCATATATGTGTTACGGAATTTAACAATTTTTTTTGTATCCTACGCTGTTTTTTGAGATATAATGATAAGTTCATATTTCAGTTTTACGCAAACAAGAGTTGCAATAAATTTATAAGAAGAAAAATTTAATTATCGAAAAATATAACACAAATACAAAAAAGCGTCCTGTTCAAGATGAAATAATGTAAGCTTATTGTAAACCTCTGAAGTAAAAGTTTATGAAAATGTCATAATTTCAAAACACTATGTGTTCTTACAAATAGCATATACTTTATACAAAACAAGTGTCCGAAATCACCTGTGGAAATAAAATGGTTGGAATTTGGGAGACCAATCACACTACACTAGAAATTGAATATTTTACTTCCAAAGAAATGACACATCTTTATCTAAGTGCAGTCTTTTTGAAATATAAGTAGTTATATTTTGTTTTTTTTTGTTCTCTTTTTTTTATGGAAAATGTCTCTTAACTCACTTCAGGAAGTTCCAGCAATTAGGTATGTAAACATTACACAGACAGACCACACATTTTGGCTGAAGTGAATAATTAGGAATTTAGAACAAAACCAATGTGGGATTCATTAGTTGATATGTATTAAAGTAAGGCAAGTAATTCAGTTTTCCTACAAGGTATGTAGTTGTAGATTAGTTAAATAAGTTAGAAACACCTTATGAATTTGAAATGATCAAAAACATAGAAATAAGAAATGCATTGCTTCAAGGAAACATGGATAAATTACATAATGTTCCAATCAAAGAACACACAGAGTAAATTTTACGTTATTCATTTTCCGTCCATTAGGTGATATTTACGTAAGACAACACCAAAATATGGAACAAAATTATTATATATAATTCTACAATTAAAATATTAAAGAGAAACTTAGTACCCTCTTACATTTTCACCGTACGCAATCTGCTCTACAATTACAATAATTGTAGTTCTATACATTTATAAGAACCACTGCATAGGCAATACTTAAGCAAATCTGTCTAAACTACAAACTTTAAGACAACTAACAACATCGAAACCCACTTTTAACCCAGTTTATTCTTATTAAATCTACTTTTATACATATAATTTATGCGTGCCCTCTGAAGATGACTCGAACAGGGTAGAAACATGTTGGAGTTTACCAATCATAAGCACTTTTACCAGTTTCATACACTTATATAAATGAAGAGCTCTCTTTCTCAAAAGTTATATGGACGACTGTATAATTTCTTTCACCTGTTCTTTTATATAGGTCTGACGACGGCCTATAAATAGGCTTAAACTAGTTACCTTGGAAATATAATTGTGTTGTGTGTGACGGAATGCTGAATAAACACCTCTATTTGAATATTTTGGTTGTAAAATTATAAAACAATATCGTGCGTTTTTTGGCGTTGTCTTATACAATTATAAAATACCTATACACTGACTGACTACGGGATGGACGGTCCTGGATCGAATCCCGGTGGGGGATGAGATTATCCGCCCTTCCAGACCGGCCCAGGGGCCCACCCAGCCTCCTATAATATGGGTACCGGGTCTTTCCCGAGGGTAAAGTGCAGCCGGGCAGTGCTGCTGACCACTCACCCCCTTCTAGTTTCGCGGTCATGGAAGAGTAGAGCTATACTTCTACACACCCTCTGGGCCACACCGGGCCTGTAACGGGATCACTTTACCCTTTTAGCTTTTACTTCGATATCTGTAGATATTAGTATTAAAGTTTATACATAAATTGCGTTTCTGCTCTTCGTTTTGCACAGACTTCAAATCTGGTCTCGTAACTCACGGAAGGAAAACAGATTGAGGGGCTTCAAGAACATGTGTTGAGGGGCATACTTTGAACTGAAAGGTTTAAAGGTTTAAAAATAGACATGTAATTTCCTGCCTAAAAGAAGGTTAGTAGACAACGTAGGAGGACTCTGCTAAATGGAGTTCAATTGACAGATGGTCTTTATTGCCACAGAGCGCTGTTGACTGAACGATGGACAGATGTAGGTCAATCTGTCAAACAGCTGTAATTTCCATTAAATTATAGGTGTATTTTTTTAATCACGATACGGAGGTACAGTTCTGAACAAATCCTCACGCACTGCATATTTTATTCCCGTTTACAAATCGTGACCCATCACTACCAATGAATTGCACGTCCCCGATTCAACAAATTCTGTGTTACACACTACAACATATGCACCGGACGTTGCGGCTCATTAGATCTCACTTATTTCGTGTCTGGAAAATCACGATATGTCATCTCGACACGAAAATCGGCTGTCCTGAACGAGGTTTTGTATTTTACTTCCGTTTCTGCAGGTAGTTAGTAAAATCTGCTATATCCGACAATTCCAGGGCCAAGGGCTTGCTGTATACATTAAGTTTCCGGATATTAGACTGATTCATCCATTGCTTATCTTAGTGTACGTAGCAACCTCATGGAGAGACAAAAAATTTTCGTTTGTCACTTGATATCCTTTCCCGTTTTCTAGTCACATTTTCTGTGCCCTTTTCGTCGCTGATTACGTAACGTCATGTACATGGAACGCAAAAAAAACAGCATCGCAAATCATTAATTAACGAACTCTTGGAATCTGTGCTAGTTGCGGCCAGCTGATGGTGAAGTGAAATTTAATATGTCTCTCAGTCGACTTCCGTAGTTTAATGCTGCACGAGGGTAGTAGGCATACGTCAAATTACGTCACCATCACGCTGCTCTAGAAGTCGGAGTAGTGTAAGTTTATGTGCGAGGCAACCACGGAATCTTAGTTCGATTCCCATTAGGAACAACAGGTTTTTTTTTCTCCTAAGCGTCCAGATCGAGTGTGCAGTCCAGCCAGCCTCCTATTCAACAGACATGGGGGATTTTCCTTGGTGTAAAATGACCACGGCGTAAAGGTGAGTCGAGGTCAGCAAAAAGTGGAGCTATACATCTACTCCCGTGTCTAGAGGCAACTATAGCATTACTTAGTTTTACCACTTCTCCCACATCCGAATTTATTGGCCTACACTCCTAGTGTCCATGATCCAACGCCACATAACACTTAGTTACAGAGTCGTTAGACGTGCCGTAAAAAAGAGCCGAAGCTTAATGTCACAAACATCGCTTTTATTTCCGCCGCTATTCCGCCGTGCGTGTGGGCGGTAAGATGGGTGGGCTTTACAAACGATACTTGTCAGATAAATCAAGCAAGGATTCCATACAAATATGTACTGCAAACGCGCATTTTAAGGAGGGAAACATATTTACACGTACTTGTAATCAGCGTTTTCATACTAACGAGCGGCCTCTACTCCCATTTGTACACTTCAGTATATCCTACTGCTTATATGCTGCAAAGTTACTTGTAATATTTACCTAACTTTACCCATCCAAGCGTCCCGCTATTCTTTCTTCTAATCTTATACATCCAAATGCAATTCAGCTGTGTCAGTCCGTAATGAGTTCTTGTGTGTCACAAAGTCTTGTAGCTTGGTAGACGCTCCTTAACAACGTTGTCAAGCCAGGACGCCCCTTAACAACGTTGTCAAGCCAGGACGCCCCTTAACAACGTTGTCAAGCCAGGACTGCACTCGTCTACAGGCTACACATCTTCTACAGTTCTACCCGTATGATTGATTTTGATAATTACCTACCAGAATATTGGACGTCAGAACACAGAAGACACTATGTACAGTATCTACAACACAAGGGACTCATTAACAGAAAGGAAATTTGTTATGCATGGCATGAAGGAATATGAAAGCAGTGGAGGTACAATCCACGCATTTTTAACTTCGGTACTAGACGGAGTTGAGTGGCAAGCTGCATGTATCCGCCAGTACCCACTGAACAGGATGCTAGGTGGGATCCAACCGCCGAATGAATGCCTTGCGGTAGAAAAATAGCTCTTACTACAGCCGGGTATTGAACGACGACCTCTTGGTCATTCCGCCAGTAACAATAGTCACTACATCTACTGAGCCATCCAGATCCCCCTATTTCTATCGTTGTTAAACAAACACTAAAACCACAGCCAGGTGACCATGGTATTAATATTCGTTTCCATGAGAATCTGAAATATCAGAGACGACTGAGACATTTTATTTCTCAAGGACACGAATATCAACACCGCGGTCTCCTGGTATTTCACAAAGCAAATTAAGATTATGTCGTAATAATGTCTGCAGATAGTTCAACAAATATATTTTTCTGCGAAATTACACTAGAGGTTCAAAAAAAGGCAATTTATATCCCTTAAAATCTCGGATTTCCGGTAAAAGTTTAAATATTCTTTTCTCGTGTCTCAAGTGGTGTTGCTGAACTCAACCTTGGATAAGATATAATAATAATAATTATTATTATTAACTACAATTGGGTTGTCACCCGGTGGCAGTGGTTATTTTACATGTATACAAAATATGAAATTGGTTACTAATAAATTTAAGTCGGGAGGGCTACATGAGAAGCATGTAGTGGCAACTTGGAATCTTTGAAACCATCTCAGAATTTGCTTATAGACACAGGGAAACCAAGAAAAACTTCGTTACGAAGAGTTAATAAAACATTTGATGTTCGTGTAACCGTGCATCCTTAATATGAAATGACGTGTGAGACCAACTAGATGTAACAAATTATGGTTTATTAACAATCCATGAACTCAACATGTTTCAGGCATTATTATGCCCATCTTCAGGAGCGCTAGACTGTATGTTAATGCATATGGTATTCAGCACTAGATGTGCTGGCTGGTGTCTTCCGAAGCCGGGAAGCAGGCTGTGTGCACACCAGCCAGCACATCTAGTGCTGAATACCATATGCATTAACATACAGTTAGCGCATAATAATGCCTGAAACATGTTGAGTTCATGGATTGTTAATAAACCATAATTTGTTGCATCTAGTTGGTCTTACAAGCAGTGGCGTACCGGGGGGGGGGGGCGGGTTGGGGGATTGACCCCCCCCCGAAATTCCGAAGGCCCTTAAAAATCGTGCCAAACTCAACCCGATTGTGAAAGCTGTTAAAAATTGCCGAATTTAGGACACCAACACCCCAAATGTTCGGAAAAAGGCAGTAAAATTCTAAAACTACCTAAGTTCGCAATTGTTTTGCTTTAGCAATGACAAATAAATTGTTTGTCATCGTAAGTAGTTTTAAAGTACCAGAAATTAAGAAAATTTTACTATAAGAAATGAGATTTCTTGTACCAAATTACAGCTGCCTCCAGAACCCCAGACTAGGGGGCTACCGCCCCCAGATCCCCGTTCTCTCTGTCCTCAACTGAATTTGTTGAACCTCCCCCCCCCCGAACAAAATTCCTGGGTACGCCACTGCTCACAAGTTATTTCATCTTAATAAAACATATTAAAATATTTACTTACATATTTGTCACTCTTTTTTTACTTCAAACATATCTTCAAGTTCCTTACACAGTAATATGAAATTATCTCTGTAAAAGCAGATAATTTTCCCGCTGTATTACAACTTCTTATTAATAAGCTGTGTATTGTTAATATTAACATTATTTCGATTCGCCTTCGAACCAGAAAGTTTCTCTTTTCTCCAGAACATCTAGCACGGCTCTGGTGACCAACCAGCCTCCTATTCCATGGATAATGTGGTTTCCTTCCTTGAGGGTAAAGCAGACGGAGCGTGTAGTTTACCACTCGCCTTCATCTAACACCATTGCTTAGATGTGTGGAGTTTCAGTTCCACTCGCTTATGTGACTTCAAAGACTAGGCAGGGCAAATTTGACACTCAGAATTACATTACTCTCATATGCACATTATACACAATGAGAAGGGACTGAATATATATTCTGCAGATTGCTATTACTCGTACTGTGGAACTAAGTGTGTGAAATTAATAAATGGAAGTACTCTCAAAGAAGTTCTATGCTTTGTCTTGTTTATTACATGCTAACTGCTAGTGTGGCCAGCATGTGCGGAAGGGAACAGCTACTGCTTCACTCCAGTCATGTTTTCGTGATTGGAGTGAAGCAGAATGAAGCAGTTACATCACGTATATTCACTACGACTTTTTAGCGTTTTGCGATATACCCTCTTCAACTAGCCCTGAATACGATAATCTGCTACAGGATTTCCGCCTACACCTCCGTACCATCTTCAATTAGCCCTCCATTGCGAAATTGTTACCATATATACCACATGCTTTCTACAACAGAAAATTGTGTTTCTGGTCCACAGTGTGTTCATGTCCGGCTTGTAACTCTTACAATAAACACAGATGTTCTGTTAAACATATCTAAGCAGTTGGATTTTTGGTATAGTCTCGGTGTGTTTACTGAGAGGTTGGATTTGAATTTTTACATATCTTATAGATGATACTGCTATTTACTGCTCAGAGTCGTGCAATTGGAGTAATTCTAGGACAATATTTTGCCGAAAACAGTATTATTCTACTTATCCGGAAGCTGGTTATCCGTAACTCCAATTATGCGGATCGGCTTGGCCCTTCGGGTAAATTTGTCGAGAATTCGACAGAACTAACTTTCCTTGAAACTACCGGTTATTGGATCAAGTACAGTACACTGTTAAGGTTAATAGAACCTAAAATCAGGCGTGGTCGAAGGGTTTAGACGCAGGTACATACTGTAAATAGTAACAGCCGAACTGAAAGCTGCCAATTTAGCTTATTTAAAAAATCCAATTATCCGGATTTTCTGCACATCCGGATGGCTCGCCGTCCCAATTAATCCGGATAGGTGGAGTTCTACTCTATTTTGGTTTCCCTCAGTCACTGTCACTCCAATAGTGCTCCACCCCATCTCCATATACAAAAGTACTTTTACCAGAAAAACAAGTTGGTCCAGCCTGTGGACTTTTCGACGAAACTGACGCTGTTCTGGACGACGGGGAGAATCTAAACGTCGAAAAGTACGAGTACTTGCTTCCAGTCTTCATGCGTCGACGGGTTAAACGACTTCACGTGTAGGAATTCTGTCACATTCCGAGCGGGCATTTTACTATTCCTAACAATTCTCCCAGAAAATACGCCATGCAGTACACTTGCAGATTCTGATAGACAAGGGGAGGACCGGTCATAACATATCCAGAAACATCGGGTTCATGAAACGACATGCTGTCACCATGCCATTTACACCATAAATATAGAACACATAAGTAACCTTGTGGCTCCCTGATGATGGTTGGAAGTAACAACCGAAACATGTTGGAGACCTATGAATGTTTTTAAAGTGTTTTTGACCAAGTGAGGTTTTATAATATTTTAAATACAAAGTGCATTTGTTGGTATTTTAAATGAATGTATATTGATAAAACATGCACGGTGAAAGATAAAAAAAAATTTAGAATTATGTTTATTGAAAATGGAAATTATTTGGCCATTATTATTTTCATTCTTGTCATGTACTTGAGGAGGAAGCATTAGTCTTTCGTAGCAGATTTTGTATGCAGTTCAACTTCTATTTGCATTTAAATGTATAGCACTGTCATTTTAGTAACAATGAGAGCTGCTTCGAGTCAGCATTCATTTTCACTTCTTTGAACGTTCAACTGTTTACCAGACCTCCTCGGAACTTTCATTTCTAGAACTAAACCCTCGGTGTGGCTGGAGTACGGCGCTAATATCACAGTATTTTTTGGTATTCCCTCTTGGGTCCGTGCAGGAGTCAGGAAACAGAAAGCCACATTCATATTCATACAATTGTGTTATATTTACTTCACAGTATTGTATATTTAGAGAAAATTTTAAAATAAATATTATTTTTGTAGTCCTGCAACTTCGAGTCTGAAACATTTCCTCGGAGCTCCGTTACGGTTGTTTTACAGATTATCAGAACGAGGTACAGAGCATAAAGGTTCAAGGTACTGGATGACAGCTGGTGCATCACTACAGTCAAGTAAGCGTAGAGGAAAACACACAAAAACATCAACAATTCTCACAAACTGTGTCTTCCTACAGAAACGTAGATGAAAAAGCAAATTATACAAACCTTTCTACGTTCACAAAAAGGAAGGCAAAACGTGTTAGAAACTGAAAGCGCTACAGTAATTTCTGCAGATGCATGATTTGTATTATTTCTATCTTAGTTACTATTACCCTGCTTTCCTGCTGTAATTATTTAGGTCACTTTCCCTAACATCAGTTCATTTTATTTAGTGGTCCTTTTGTGTGTGTTCTAAATACATAAATAATGCAGGCGCCTATTTGCTGCACAGATGCAACACAAAGAATATGCTTACGAATGATTAACAGGTGGAGGGTACGTGTGAATGGAAGAGTGAATCAGTGACGGAAAGAGATAGCGTGGAAGTGAGTGGGCAAGAAAATCAGTGTGGGTGAGAGAAGGAAGTGTGGAGGGGGAGGCAAGGTGAGAATGACAGAGGAAGGGAGTGAGTAAGTGAGTGAGTGATTCAGGGAGAGGGAAAATTTGTAAGTTGAAGGGCGAGTGGTTGGTCGAGAGGTTGAGAGAATATGTGAGTACATTACAAAAGGCAGAAGGGATGCAGGTGATTCAGTCAGGAAATAAAGTTTAAAAACTGATATTCTCACAGCGGTATTATGAAACGTTGAATTATTCTGTGGTGTCACGACGCGTTGTTGGCTGTGTAGTTCCATGCTTTTCAAAAAATGGCAGATCCTTAATAACACACGATTTCAATCACGTGGCATCTTCTTTCTTAGACTGCTTGAGCTTCATAATGTAAACATTATGAACCTTCGAAATGTCGGGAAAGCAAACCCAACGACATAGCGTCACATCTCAGAAAAAAAATTACTTTTCAGGAAACTTGACATTATAGAGCCAACAGGTGAGCGTTAGAAACACGCGTTGACCACCAGATCCCTGTTTGAATGTTATGTCAATAGAAATAATCACACGTTTGCGTGTGGTCAATAAAATACAAAACAAAATCAAAATATAAAAAAGGGCTAATAAATGCTGTGAAATTTAATCAGATTTCAGATATTTCGACAAGACATAAAATGCCCTGTTTTCATTGAGTAAGAAATTAAAAATTGTAGACAATATAAAATTTCTAAAGACCAACAAACGCACTTCGGTTTTATTATGTAATTTTATTATACAATGACCACTTACATATTTCGTCTACTCATGTGGCCATTTTCAGAGTGGTACACGAGAATACAAATATATTTATATTGATAGTGTCAGGATCACTCCACATTTAAAATCACATGGCTTTGAGTCCAAATTACAGTTAAACGGTCAAGAGTGAATTACGAAATATTTCATATATTTATAAATATATTTGTATTTTCGCAGTTACCACCCTGAAGATGGCAACATTGTTGTCCGAAACATGTTGTTGATCATTGTACAATAAAATTACGTCATAAAACAAAGTACATTTGTTGGTCTTTAATAAATTTTATATATCTAATTAATACACCGAATATGGAATACACGCAACAAATTCAAATGCGTTTAGATTTGATGAGTGCTTGCTGCCAGCCAATTCTGAATATTATATCTCACTGTCGCTATTTAAGAACGCATAGTTTTAATATACAGACCTACATTACTCGTCGATTTATGGGTGTTAAGCTGTATCTCTCATATTAAGCGAAGAACACAGACCGAGTGTTTTGGAGAAGAGTGTGCTGAGGAAAACATTTGGACCAAAAAGTGAGAAAGAAACAGGAAGTTGAAGAAAACCACGCAACCTGGATGTCTCAGTTAATATGACTCGCAAAATATTATTAGGCTGATCATATCAAAGGGAGGTGTTGGAAGGAGAGGGGAATGTGGCGCTCATGGAAAATAAGGGAAATTCTTAAAAAAAATTAGTAGAAGAAAATGTAGGAAAGAAACGTTTTGAAAGGCCTAAGCGTAGATTTGAGGGTAATATTGAATTATATTTTAAATAAATAGGATTACTGGGTGCGGACTGGACTTATCTGCTTCAGGGGCAGTTTACTGTGAATAAGAGTATGAAAGGATTTCGCAAAGAATAGGGGATGTCTCGACTGAGTGTGCAATAGTATGCTCTTAAAAGGTACTAATTTTAGGCAGTCCATTCCGTAAGCAGTTAATTTCCTCTTATACTTTACAGTGGACATCTCAAAACTGTCTGCAAGCAACCGAATTATTATCTCGTCTAGATGAACTTAATTTTAAGCAGCTATTTAGCCAAATAATTGTTTTGCTCCTAGTCCTTGCCAAGGCCTCTCCAGAATTGTCGAGAGTTGATCAAAATATTTCAGCAATAACTCTGTAACCGCCTGTTCGACAAAACACTACCGACACCTGTTATGACTGCTTTCACTCGCTGAAGTTTAATCACATCAGTAAATTAAGGTTACTGGGGCTATGCTCACCCCTACGGATGAAAACCAACTCCTTTTGTGGTAAGAGTATGCGTTTCTACTTTTACTTCTTTCATATCTTAAGAACAGAGAGCAGACAAAGAAGTAGTTTCCGTCGGTTTTCCTTCAACCAGGGTATCTGGGACAATCACAGCGTCAGCCTAACAAAACTGCATCTGGAATGAGCATCAGGCTTAAAAGAAAGCGGTGTTAAGGACAGCTTGAGGTCAAGCCAAAGATAATATTTCCGGATTGAATTAGGGAACTTGTGAAAAGATTAGGCAAAGGCAGTGAAAAATAGTGACAAAACGTAGGAAAATTGTTATTTACTGAATTCTACAAGATTATCTCAAATTTTTGAATGAAATTGCTTTTAGTTTTGTTATTTATTTTCGGATAATATAGGCTAAGTGGTTTAAGGGAACGATCGTTCTGGATAGCGAATAACGTTAGGTATTTGTGGGACATACAGACATGAATTATAATACGAATAGATATTTAGGATAAATTCGCTGCAACCTATCGTCAGTAAATTTATTCTACTTTGAAAACACTGGCGAAAAAAATCACAGTGTCTAACGCTCAGCCTTTCTACTCCAGTCAGTAAGATGTAAAATGGTACATTTTGAAAATCTTCTGATGTGCAAGACAGAAAGTGACAAAAAAAATTCTCCAAAAGTAAATAAAAGTGTGGGGATAATGTTATACAAAGAAACGATTTAAATATCAATTCACTAGAGGGTGGATTTCAACAGGTGTTTATTTTGTGGTCATTAAGCGAACAAGATGTCTGATACAGGAATTCCACACTTCTGTTTAACGCAGTATGCTATAGGACTGACATTAACATTGTGTTTAGTAGCTGTTTGCTGCCACATTCACCATTCGGAACAATGAACCCACACTCTTATTCTCCCCGTGACCCACTGAGGTGTAGTGTGTTCCATGAGAATAATGACGCCAGGTTAACATCTTGATCAAGCTTTCAGATCTGTTGCTGAGAATGTGCAGCCTTGCGTAACAGTCTGCGTTATACTAATTATATACTAATATTATGCAGGTCCCAGTTGCCGCGCGATCTAACGCGTAGGTGTGCGGCCGATCGCCTGCTGAGATTGCGCTTTCGAAACCTGCCGGAGTCATGGATGTCTGTCTGTTGTGAATGTTGTGTGTTGTCAGGTAGAGGTCCTTGCGACAAGCTGATCACTCTTCCATAGGAGTCCTACGGATTGTGATAAGTGGTTGTGAGTGATCTAGAAACCTCATGAATTGAGGAGGACCTAGCCCGTATTGGGCCGCAGCGCAAAATTAAATACTGATGTTAACGCTACCATGACTGAGCTATGCAGGAAACAAGTGCACTAATTTTGTCAGGAGGAGCTCCGTACGTTGAAAAGGAGAACACGGGAAAGCTGTTCAGTAACGAAAAATATATAATGAAATCTCTACAAATTATTTCTATGGTTTTTCTCTTCTTCTTTTAGGTTTTTCAAAAATGCTGGCAATTGTTGAAATTATATAGTTTCGCTGATAGGTGAATGAATTATAATGGAGCACTGGTGTTAAAAGAGAGAGAAAAACGCTAATATTTGGAGGTAAACTTCTTCCGTAGCCAATTTGTCAACACAAAATCCACCACGTGGCTGACCCAGGATCGAACCCGGTCATTCGCGGTGAAAGAACGGAGACTAACAGGTTTTACGTACCGTTTGTTACCAAGAACCCTGTAAAGTCTGAACGGTACCCGGTTATATTTAAAGTTCCTGTTTTTAACTCACAGAACACAAATTTAGCCTCTAAAGAAAGAATAACTCTTTTGCGATGAAGAGAACAAATGTTCATTCTGTCAGCAGAATTCAAAGTTTTAGAGTTGGAGCCCTATATATATATATACACGAGGGTAAGTCAAATGAAAACCGTAAATATTTTAATATAATTGTGTGTTAAATTTTAAGGTTTTCTTTTGTCTCTCCCTCGTGTACACACACACACACACACATATATATATATATATATATATATATATATATATATAGAGAGAGAGAGAGAGAGA
>Ga0123352_10003648_pt1 | contig 22383 bp, 17 predicted proteins | sample TergutLab28metaG_FD_89700 | JGI IMG/M metagenome (GOLD analysis project Ga0123352, IMG submission 89700) | Labiotermes labralis P1 segment gut microbial communities from Petit-Saut dam, French Guiana - Lab288 P1 | ecosystem: Host-associated > Arthropoda: Insects > Digestive system > Gut ...
CCGTGTTTCAAGGTACCACTTTCTGTTTTCTTTTTGGAAATGCCCCCTTTTCTTCCCCCTTGGCAGCGGGGCGCAATTTTTTTTTTTTTTTTTACTTTTTCATTCAACCACCTTCCGCTGTTATTGTCAATAGTATTCACCATTTGCCGCTGTCTTATCAAACTAGTGAGGTTAGGTAGGCCTATACGTCATTTCTAAAAATAGAGGTCGTTTCACGTAGTAAATGATTTAGTTATTTTCATATGAGTTGGTAAAAATGGAAAGCGCTGACACTGGCCAAACTACGGACATTCTGTGTGCCTTGGTCTGATATAGGCTACTTTCTCAAGTACTGACAAACGACTTTGGATCTGTGTTGCACCTCCCCAACCCTCCCCATTAAAGCATGCCTCCTCGCTCAGGGAGATGCTCAATGTCCCATGAACAGGGTTGTCCATAGCAGAGTTTACAGTTTTCTTGTACAGGTTATAGTAACGAATTTGAAACCAAACTCACTTTTGTTGTACGGAACTTCTGGCATACGCACGTACATTATTCACTCCTTCCGAACACAATCGTGTGATTACGTTGGGACTATAAACAGAACAGCTAACTTTCGAGCTCTTTAGGTAACCAAGATGAGGCAACAAACATTATTTGAAACGTCGATGATTACTTAATTTATCAATCCAGACGACACAGTTTTCAGGAAGACTCAGTCTTCATCAGTAATTTGCTAAAGCACCGCTGTCCGTTGTGGGTCACACAGTGGTCTTATGTCCAGATACTCAAGTACATATACGCAGTGTACAGACAGACAGACACACACACACACACACACACACACACAAACTTTCACAGGGCTTGCAGCAGTTTTGTGGACACCAAAACTTTGCGCCTTCTTCTCGACGGCCATCGCGGAATTTGATAATGTCTGAAACAGCAAATGAATGTGCTACTTAAACTGCACTATTTATAAGTTATATGAAAGGACGTGTAAATTCGGTAGGCCATTTATTTATTATACATTTCTATTACATTTGTCGGCCACACGACCAAAGCCGCGAAGATCTGATTAATAAAGAGTGCTAACTGCTTAATTCTTTCACGTGCATGGCTTCATAACGGTGACAAAATTAATATGATCTGATGTGTCGTGATTGAGCAACAGGAACGCAAAATTAATATTGGCGTTACATAGTCAACATAAAAACATGATTTTCTATTAATTTCACACTATCAGACCACGGAAACTAACAAAAGAAATCAAAATTGAGGTAAATATTGAGAATTCAATACTAAAATTTCACTCAAAAACACATTTCTATTTATCTAGTGTGTATGTCTATCTATATGCCGTTCATGTACCCAATAGGATGTGTAATACATACTTACTGTGTGATTACAGGTATTCTTATTAAGCAGTTCACATTTAATTCTTAATGTTAACTGGATGTAGTGTGTCTGTTTATTTACCGACACCAGGTTTGTGCGTAACTAGGCAGGCCATGTATCATAAAAAAATTTAGCTGTTCTAAATACATTATAAACAGCTGCATAGGCCATATATAGAGACACAAGGTTCCGAATAAGTATAATGTTAAACAAAATTGTCTGTTGGCAGAAGTGGCTGGCACAAAGCTTTGACATTCTTTCCCAAAATACGATTTTGCATCTTCCTCCGGAGTCAGCTCCTCTATATAATGGGACGAACCGAATACTCAGTAAGTTTTGTTCGCATTCTCCATTCCGTGCATTATACTTCAATTATTACAACTCGAACCAACGAATGCACACAGTTTTATTAAAGTCACAAAAACAAATCAGCACACCAGCTGTGTGCATTCGTTGGTTCGATTGTAATAATTACGTTTTGTTCCTTTCCGTGGTCGCTGTCATCAGCTTTATATTTTTCAAGACGTCGGACATTTACTTTAACACAACGGTGTCTAACCCAAGTCACCACCATGGACCTAACGCCACGGAGTTTTTGTCCCTCTTTCCAAGCAGCGGGATTTGAGATGCCAAACCGAATACTAGTAGTGGTTTTCAGAACTGTAAAAAAAGGGTTGCAAATTTAAATGGTTGCGAAGGTCAGAAATCCCAAACAACGCAGATGGGACAAGAGAAATTTAATGTTACAATACCGCTCGTGATGACACTTGCGCCCGCTCGCACTGTGTGGTCACGCCCGTCTGATGACGAACCACATCCTTCTATTGAACAGTCACACTCTGTCGCCGTGACATGTAGACAACCCTCGACACACAGCCCTGGTTGCCAGGGTTCCGGTCGTTTCTTTATTGCTAGCAAATTCTATTCATATGTCCAAGAATCTCCATCACACATAAGAGTCTGTATAACACAGCCAGGAAAGTAATCGCGATAGCCACAAATATATACACATGCCTTCGAGAGTAAACGAAGGTACTGTAAGCAAGCATTCAGTACAAACAGTTCACTGCAATGGTGGTACATGAGGATGAGGCAGAAAGCTCCTTCGGAATGCTAGTACGTAAAAATCAATAAGGAATAATATTCCAGAACAGCAGAACCTTCACCAACGCCGCAGGGAGACCCTCAAGGCACACACGACTGCACATGTTAGGATACATGAGAACAGGGGGACTTTTGGCCACCTGAACAACTGCCTAACTTATAAGGAATACCGTGTATTATACAGTAGCAAGCGGTGGACGGTTGCAGTCACTGACTTATCCTACATTAAATATTTCCTATACGAGTGTGTATTTGACCATTCTCTTAAGCTGCAAGTTGTAAAAAGGAAAGAGCAAGAATCTGCTATAAAAATCCGCAGTGTATGTCGGGGGAGGTGGGAGAGGGGTGTGATTGAAAGTTGCGTTTTTTCCGCGACCACCAAATGGAATAACTCGTATAAAATCCTTATTATTCCAGTACCCCGACACTCTCTTAATTGCGCTCTGTGTGAGTGTCAGTATGAGTGTGAGTGAGAATGTGTGTGTGGCCAGCTGAGTGTTGCGATGAAGGATTACGAATGTTTGTTCTTTGAATTGCAATTCCCATGTGTGGAACCTGAAAACACAGAAGTATTGGTCTCAGTTTCAATATCAAAGACTAGGGGCCGGAAATCAAAGCTTTCCATAATTTTTATCGAAATGTTGGAATTACACATTCACAGGCAGAGATGTCTAGTGGCAGAACAAAACGGATCCTATTCAATTTCAGATTATACGTCCAGACTGAGCCGTGGAAAGATCTAGCCAATTGTAACCTGCCAAGCCCTAAACATTACAAAAATCCTGTAGAATGCAGAAAACACAAGAGGGTTGGTGCTGGTAAAAGTAATTGGATAGACATTTTACAAGTGAATACAATATCGTTGCAATGTAAATTTCGTCTATAGTCTGAACTGCCACATAGCTCTGCAATCCGAAATACCTGTCCATATCGGACGGAGAGGCAAGTGAATGTGAATCGAACCACCAGTTGCGTGCTATGATTACACTACACCTACTTACAATTTTTAAGTTTATGAGAAGCTGAAAATTTTTATGAAATTCAGGCTTACTGAAATGTCTATCAGGATAATTAAATTACGCATTCGAAATATAAAATAAAAATACATATAATTCAAAATTAGTAAATAACCAAACAGAAGAAGCAAATAAAACAGGAACATTCAAGAATAAACGAGCATAAGGTCACAAGAAGAAGCCTGGATGCTACATATTCATTCCCAAAAACGAAACTTATAAGGTTAAAATCGGCGGTGGTGTAGATTTTAATTAATGCACTCAGGTAACAACTTTTGGTATATTTATCTCCTTTAGGAATAAAACTGTATTGACTGGTTTGACACAAACACTTTGGGGTACATTATGGAAGTACCTAGTTTAATTTGGTACGTAATTCCGCCTATCTTATACATTATTCGTTGTTACCTCAAACTCTCAACTGCGTTATGGCCAACGTCTTCAAAATTCATGTTTTCTCAATGTCCAATTACACTTCCCCATTTCACTTGAAATTACATAACCAATGCCGTTAAGGTAGCCTAGCGACATAATGTAAGAATCCAACATTGAGAATAAATTTCAAGTAACTATTACGTGTGGGGTAATGTTAAGGACGTCTGGAATACTTTAATTATTTTGCACCATGTATAAGTGTTTGATCCGAGCACTGTCGTTTTAACCAGTAAATCAACACCCACATGGGTGACAGAGGACGTCAGAAAACACGCACGAAGACTTTTGAATTAATACCATCATGTAGAGTAGTCTGAACAAGCCGCCGAATTCCTTGTGAACTAGTGCAGCATCGAACAACAGTCGCATACGGCCTTTGTCTTACGTTGTCTGGTTATCTACACCGTGTGAATGACAGAGTCCCAGACATCGTAACCATTCCGACCCGCATCTCAATATCTTGAAGGTGCAGATAAAGTGACAGGCAACAGAGGAAAAGCATACAGGCCCATCAGGGTGAGTAAAGACATCTCGATTCACAGAGAGCAGTTGTTGAAGGAAAACTTCCTTTGACGTGTCCAACAGATTGTATCTTAAAAATATACTAATGCCATGCCGAGGTCTAGAGACCATTCACATGCTGACGGGAACAAGATACATGTACGAGATTGTATTAACTGGGAATGGTCGTACCCGTGTGGGCGGTGCGAGTAACTGGACAGACAGAGGAGGACTGTCGTCACAGTCATGCTACAAGAAGGTATGAACTTAGCCTTTTAGAGACGAAAGTTAACCTGTTTAAGTATTCAGTTCGTACCGCGCAGTAAACACAATTCGTCTCCACTGCAAAACTCAATCAGAGTGTACTGTGTAGGGAAAAAATTGCTGCTTGTGCTGAGAAACATAAAAATCACGGACATACGATCTGTTAATAGAATGTAGATCTTATGAATGTTAAAACTTACGGTAAATGAAATGAATGCTGGGCTTAGAATAATTGACAGTTTAGAGCTCTGGTTCATATTCTTAAGGGAAAGGATAATCTGAACTTTCTTTCTTCTTTTACACAAATGACAATGCGCATTACCTTGGTGAAACTGAAACTGAATGGGGTATATGATTATGTGTTATGCTGATAACATTTATTTAAAGGGAGAAAGCGTAACAGTGTACGGAGTAAAACAGAAGCTCTTTAAGGGACCAGAAGGAAGGTTGATCTACAAGAAAAGGATGAACTGTATGAAGTAAATTTTTGCTTCGTCGGCAGTATGCAGGCCAACATCATACTCGTAAATAAAAACGAAGATAATAAATCCTCTGAAAATGTGGCAATTTCGAAATATTTGCATATGAGAGTAAAACATAAATTTTCATTTAGGAAGAAATTTAAAAGCAGATGAAATTCGGAGAACGGTTAAATCATTCAGTTCGGAATATTTTGTCTTCCCGTGTGCCATCGACATTAAAAATACAAAACTGTAACGTTGGCTCTTTTATTGCGTCGTTGTTACACGTGGACTCTCTCTTGACTGTGAATCTGAAAAGGCTGCTGAAGACAGAACAATCTGACCCAAAGGAGAGTCAAGTCCCAGGATATCAGAGAATACTGCATCGTAAGGAGCTTCATAACTTGTTGCGTCAAATATTGTGATGGTGATTAGGTCAACGAGGACGAGATGAGCTGGGCGGTCGGCACGAATGAAGAGCAGTGCGATGTGTGTTGGACCGTGCATCATTGTGATAACTGAAGAATAAGAACCAACTAGATGCCACTTATTATTTTATTGTACTTCTTATAGGCTGAACATGTTTCGGGCACTTCTATGCCCATCATCAGGAGCTCACGACTATAGTGTTGCTTACCACATTGGTCATCTCTTTCTTGGGTTGCTGTAGGTTGGATGTTAGGTGCGGGTAGGCTCCGGACACTACTCTAGCCTACCCGCAACTAATATCCAACCTACAGCAACCCAAGAAGGAGACGACCACTGTCGTAAGCAACATTATAGTCGTGAGCTCCTGATGATGGGCATCGTAGTGCCCGAAACATGTTCAGCCTATAAGAAGTACAATAAAATAATAAGTGGCACCTAGAAGAGAAATGTATTCAACATTTTGGCTGTAAATGTTGCAAGAAAATGGCAGCTTGAACAATCTAGGTACAGATGAGACGATAATTTTCAAAGCTGATATGAAAGTGATGCAGAGCATAAACTAGATTTGTTTCATACAAATTCGGTAATGAAATAAAATAAACAGAAAAGATCTAATAACAAATTTGACGTTTGCAGCAACAGAGGAAGACCTCAGGTGAAATTCCTGCACAGTGGTAGCACGACGCGCCACATTACTGGAGACACACACACACCTTTCGCCTTTCTACAATCAGAAAAATAGCCTGCGCTAGTAAACTGGCGTGGAAGGAGAGAAGAAAAAGAAGAAAAAAAGTGGTGAAGGAAATCAGCTGAAATCCTTCGGTTTGCGGAAGTGAGAGCTAAACCCAACCACCCACCCATTTCGCCCCTCCAGCACCCACAAGCTCTTCCAAGAAGGTGCTCACTTCCACTCGACTGCCTCTGAATGCCCCTCTAACTGCCGAATGCTGAAGTTCCAATGGGGAATGAACGATGAAAATCATCGCGGCATAATGACATTAAACTCATTAAATCAAAATGCAGAGAAGCTTTTTAGCAGCTTTTTAAGCTTGACTGCCTCCCTGAGTAGTTAGGTGGGATATGAGAAGGGAAAGAAGAGAGGTAAGAGAGAGAAAGAAAGCCCGAAGGAAGGAGAGAGAAGTTGGTGGGGAAGGATCACAATTTCGAAATTACTTTCCCGACCAGGGCAGGTTATGTGAAATTGAGACATTCTTTTATAGCGGATTTGGGATTTTATAATGCTAACAAAATGATGTGGAATGATCCAGGGTCTGACATATCGAGATTGGCAGAGCGGCATCGGCACACAGAGACGGGGGAAATGCAAATCCCCGGCCACTTCACTAGAAGAGTCTATAAAGATGCGAGGGATTGTTGTATTAATTAAACTATCACTTACATTCAAATAGCATAACTCAGCAGAACCGCCGAGCGTAACACGAGAGCGCTGTGCTTTCTGAAGGAAGGGCCGCGAAACGGTCCTGGAACAGCAACGGGAAACAGTCTTCATGCTTTCCTTTACCAGCTCTTGATGAGCTAGACTGAACACTATTACATGTTTCTTAAGACTCTATATATAACTGCATATTGGAAGTCAAATGCAAGCAAACTACAGACGAAATTGCTTCAAGCAACTTTCGTCTTTAATACCCTAAATTTAGGCTGCAACTAATCGTTACATTCCCGGCGTCGGGAAGTACTCAGATGTCAAAACAAATCGATTGCAAATCCTTTCTTCTTTTCCTTCTGTCTTTCTTATTTACTATGTTCTATTTTCTTACCTTTCTTTCTTTCTTTCTTTCTTTTCTTTTCTTTTCTTTCTTGTCCCCTTCCTTCCACTTTCATTCTTCTATTTCTTATTGTCATTTTTTGGTTCTTTCTCAAAATTTGTGAAAAAATTACTACCGGCTTCGTCGTGTGTCTATGGACTCGTTCGCACAATTTCGAAAAGCGACTATTGCCTTCGTCATGTCTGTCAGTCTGTCTGTCCCCGTGGAACAACTCGGCTCCTACTGAACGGATTTTCATGAAATTTGATGCTTGAGTTTTATGTTTATTGGACCGTGCATCATCTTGATAGTTGAATAAAGACAGACCAGCTTGATGTAACTTGCTTTTTATTTCATTATTTAATGCTCAACATGTTTCGGACGTTAATACATCCATCCTCAGGAGCTTGCGTCTTATTTGTTGAGTTATTTCATGGGTTGTATTGCTCAGGTTCGATGCGTGTTGGTGTTACGTTGTGGTTTGGCTGGGGTGGTGTGGTATCCGGATGCAGGCTGAAGCCTACCACACCACCCCAGCCAAACCACAACGTAACACCAACACGCATCGAACCAGAGCAATACAACCCATGAAATAACTCAACAAATAAGTCACAAGCTCCTGAGGATGGATGTATTAACATCCGAAACATGTTGAGCATTAAATAATGAAATAATAAAGAAAGTGACACCAAGTTGGTCTCTCTTTATTCAACTATTGATACTTGAGTATTTTTCGAAAATATGCAGAGAAAACACAGGTTCCATTAAAAACTCACAAGAATAACGTGTACTTCACGTCAAGACCTACGAACATTTACGATAATATCTCGCTGAGTTCTTCTCATAATGTGAAACGTTTCAGACAAAAGTTGCAGACAAAATCAAAGGACGCATTTTATACTCACTAACTTTCATTTCGAAAATCGTGCCGTTTGTGAGATAATGTGGAAAAATGCAGTAGAACCAGATAGGCCACAGATGACAATATAATACAGCGCACGCGCGTTGCATTCTGGATAACTAAGGCTACAGACACATACTGAGAATATGTAATACTTATTACTTTTCCACGGTAACAATGGGTACACGAACGCGCCTCAATATTACTTTTATACGTCCTTTGCCTGTTTTGTTTAATCTGGCCGTATGGAAAAATACTTATTTTTTCACTGAAGGAATTTTTGTAAATACTGATACTTAGTACGTTTTAACTAAACCTACTGCTCAAATTTATTTTGGCTGAAATCGAATAAAAATAGCATACACTTTACATTTATGATTATATCTCGCTATTTACAAGTACACAAGTAATAATTACTAGCAAAATGTTATTCGCTTTTAAACAGATACGATATTTATGCCGCGTAATCAGGACAAAAATAGTCATAATATACAATATTTATTGCATTACGTAGGACGTTTTATTCTTGCTTGACCAACAAGCGCCGGCCCAACGCTGCACCCGACGCTCCGCCAGCGTTGCGTCGAAAGCCGAGTGTCGGGGACGTTTAACATTCGATGTCAGGAGGCAGTAAAATTCTTTAATTTTAATTAGTATAGATTAGTGTGTACGTGTGTATGTGTGTATGTGTGTTCGTACACGTTCGCGTGCCACTTTTTTCTGCTGTTGTTATTCATAAATACGAGTTTCTGAATAAAGTACACTTCAAATATTTAGACCCACTAATTACAAATCGAAACGAAAAATGGTAATTTAGCGAGACTGTAGGTCTTTGTACAGTATGATTAGGGCTATAGTACGTGAAATGTGTAAGCAGTGGATCTAATTCACGACCGTGTATGTCCGTAGGGTAAATAGGGTATTTACGTTATGACTTGAGCAAGAATACAGACTTTGTGAATAACAGACGAGGGAACTCTGACCGCTTTCGAACCACAAAACATCCTCAATATTTCAGGATGTATCAAAACACGCAAGTGAAGTGCCGTCCAGTCACAACGCATGGCACAGACAAGCTACAGTCCTTGAGAATCGTTAATGTCAAAACACAAGACTGCCTGCTGTATCCAAGCGAAATATTGGGCTGTTCATTAGCTGAATGCATGAAAAATGCAGACGTTTGCGTCATTGTAAGACAAATAAAGCTTCCGATAGCATGTTGGCTCGATAACAGAAGAATATGAACCTCATAATTTAACCCCCTGCGTGATTAGGGCCTTCGAGTTGAGACACAGCATGAGCCTTATGGGCGTTTAGAATAGCGTGTTGAGATGTCACTTTAGTGCTTATCACAATGCAGGTCTGCATATTACCAACCCTACGCCAATTAAATATTAGCTTTCTTCCCCATATGAAAATTTTTTATTCCGGCTAACTGGAACTGGAACTGGAACTGTCTTCTAAAACACGTGTTTGAAGGAAAGATAGAGGGAAGGAAATAAGTGACGGGAAGACGAGAAAGAAGAAGTAAGCAGCTACTGGATGACCTTCAGGGAAAGAGAAGCTACTGGAAATTGAAAGCGGAAGAACTAGATTGCACTCTGCACAGAATTCGCTTTGGAAGTCGTAGCACAGACTACGGAATACGTGAATAAATATGTATGAAAATGGGCAAGGTTACCCAACCGGCCAATGACGCCTCATCATCAGATACTTCGAAACCTTAGCACTAGGAAGCAGCACATATAATGCAGCTATGGGGTTCTCCTTTTCTGAGTCTGGAACTGTGCAAGTCAGAGCTGCTGCTTTTTCCTCAATGTCCTGGAACTGTTTTGTAAAGTAAGTGCCTTGGTTTGTGACCATGTGTATTTCAGCGGGCTATTATTTAATAATATTCTGTTAGTTTGTGCTTATAGTAATTTTACCAAAAGTTTACGTGAAGGAAGAGTGGTCCTATCTGTACTATTTCATACCGTTACAAACATTAGGAAATCATGCGAGTCACGTAATCGGCCAGGGCATCTTTGCTCCACGTTTGAGTAGAGTCGCCCCACTGGAAAATGGGTAAAGATACCCCACTGATATTTTTAACTCTTGTTTGGCCTATGTTCATACATCAATGTATACCCTGCACTTTCATTGATACGTTAATAAAAGACTCCAAATCCCAGTTATCTACTAAAATATATTTCATTTCCCCACATTATTTGTTCAGGAACCTATTGTAATGGCACGCCCTCACTCCTGCATCTGTCCATCCGTCAACACCCAGTCAGGTGTATCAGGAAAAAACGTCAACGAAAATTGTCATGAAAATGTGTCCACGACGAAATTATTAAATTCAGGGCCATCAAAGGTAACGAGAAGTCTCCACGGAGAAGTTCTCACTAGAACACCAATCACCAGGAAGAAGAAACAAAAAGCCAGATATACGAAGAATAGTTTCAAGAAAATGGTTTACTCTCCGAGCTCGGGTAATTCTGATAGAGCGACTGTTGAAAAGAATGTGAGGAATACCACAAGTTAACGAAACAAGAATGCGACTGGTAAAATGCTCAGTCTGTGAAAAGTTGCTGCATGAAAACTGCACGGTTTTCTCCAAACCCTTCACTGATTATGGACGCAACAATCGTAACTAGGATCTTGAAAAACGCAAGAAATCTACAAATAAGTAAGCAGGAGTCTCATAGTGATAGAGAACATAGATTATTTTACTTGATTACAGTTTTGTTTGCTACAAATTTATTATTTTATACTGTGAGGCATCTTTCACCACGCATATGCCAAAGATGTCCTGTTGCATAACTTTGTAACTTTATTGTTGTTAGAGAACGAATTTAAATTAGCTACAAAGGATCTGACAGCTGTGTAGCAGAATTCCCATCATAAATATTAAGCACCCAAATAACTGCTGTTGCTACATATGATTGTAAAATTCTGTCAGAACCAAAAGTGGACCATTATTGTCCATTTTCCTTTAAACTTGTCCAATGGACCAATGAACTTAATGGTGTTGTCATTCCCAAGTCCTCAGACTCTAGAAGTACTCAGTTCGAAGCTCAGACGCGGCTACGCGGTTGCCTTCAGCATGTCTCAAAGCCAACACTGCTGCCATCTCCTCCATCGATCAATTATTACAGACATTTAGCTTCCTAGCACTCAGAGATAAAATGTAAAGGTAAGGATGTCCATGTTCACGCCATTAAGGCGTATAGGGGGAGCAGAATTTTAGCTCCACTCATTCCTAACTCCTCACCACATGGTGGTGAACTGCCAAAACCATGTCTCCTCCGCTGTACACCCAAGAAGGAAGCCCGGTGTCCACTGAGTATGAGGCTGGGTGGAAAACGGCGGCGGTCTGGACATTTCGAGAAGAGCTAAATGTCTTGCCCCTACCTCGTTTCGAACCCCGGACCATCCAGCACATAGGCTAGTCGCTATATCGACAAAGCTCTTCCGCTTCATTTGTAGCTACACAAAAGCTTCGAATTAGTGTGGTGGCACAAATAAAAATAATAACGGGAAATAAAAAAAAAGAGCTCTGTACTGCAGTATCATTCCATAGTTCTTGGTTTCATATTTCTCCTTGTGCCGTATTTCTGCCAAGGATTGTGACTATGGCTGAGTAGTTACTCCAACAGTGTGTTGCACTTTGCTCACTGTTTGAAGTTGTGTGTTTTACACGGAGTCTCGGAGCATGGTTCTACTTCCGTGTTAAAGTGATTGCTTTCACTTCGTCTACAGAATTTTCATTTAATAATGTTATCACTTGCTAAAGCAGTAAAATTCCCGATTCCAATGGCCGCACTGTTTAAGGCGTGGATCTACGGCCGATCGTTTTCTGTGATTGTGGGTTCGAATCCTGCCGTAGGCACGGATATCTCTCTCTTGTGAGTGTTGTCTCTGCGACGGGCTGAACATCGTCCGGAGCCCTATCGTGTGTGGTGTGTCTGAGTGTGATCTAGGAACCTCATAGAGGCTGCCTAAGTCCACTAGTGCTGTCGAGCGATGAGAAAAAATAGTAAATTTGCTTTTCATTTTTAAAATTAAACCTTAAGCAATATGACAAAGTGCATTACGCCGTTTTTTAATGTATCGTGAATGGTGAGTGAATTACGAAGTTCATTTCCAAGAATACATTTTTTAGTGATGAAATGTATATTTCAGAGCGCCAGTACAGTCACTAGGATGCGGTAGGAAATATTCATTTTATTCGACTAGAACATATAATAACAATAAAATAATCACTATAATTCTACTTCTAGGAATTAAACATTTACGAGTTCTGTAGAGTTGATGATGAATCCGAAAATTCTAAACTAAATTCTGACGCAACTTCAAAGGGACTGCAGTTACAGAACACCAGAAATTAAACGTATGTAGAAATGTTTCCATCAAAAAGGAAGCTTCTAGTTCTTTATATAATATATTTAGAGGACTACAGACCCTACCTGCCACACTTTCGGCGCCCTAGAATGCCGTTCTGAAACAAGCATATCGCTTTGTCTCATTCCTGGAGTATCCGTACACCAGAATAACTTTGAAAGAATAGTATAAAAAACCTTGCGGTACAGCCGTCCATGTATCCCGTATTCTTTGATGTACTCACACAGAAGGCTTATCTGCAACGCACCCTCTAGGCTTGGCAGTAAATTTCAATTTGCTGTCTCTTCCCGCCACACATTTCTGCTTTTGGTCATACTTCTTTCTTCAGTCCACTTGTGACTGGTAAATATACATGGAAAAGGGAGACAGAGAAAGAGAACAGAAGAGAAAGATGACGAAAACTGGGGTGCGAGAGACGAACAAAAAAAAATCAGGTGACAGGTTTAGGTGGTTCCTGTGAAATCAAAAACGAAGAGGCAGCTGCACACAGAATTAAATTTCCATGCTGCACAGGGTAGTATACGTCATCAGGCGAGGCATTGCTGGATTTTTCATTTGCCTACACGGCTGGATAAATAAAACAAGTCCTGTGAATCTCGCAATTCCTTCAATTCGGGATTAGGGGCTAGGCTGCATGTGCTTCCAAGCACTTCACTTAGAGGGGTTGCCCACACGTCAACAATAAGCCAAGCGTGGCCACTATAAACTACTGAAACCTGACGTTAGGAGCTGTCTTCCTAGGAAGGTTCAAATCACGGTATCAAAATAGCTGTTCTGCCTTTTGGTTACACAAAGAACAGGCTTACTCCGTGAGGTTAGCGCAGTGCGCAAGCGCCATGTCGTACTTGAAGGCACAACCTTACGACTTTACTGGGCAAACTGAGGAAAACGAAGAACAAGTCAGTGAATACAGCTTGTCTCCTGGCCCAGTGCTAATCATTACATCATTACGTGCGGCGCTACTCGAAAAAATACTCGTCGACATCAGTCAAACATTAAAAGGCATCCTAGACAGGAGACAGGCTTATAGCTAGCATTACAGTCGGAAAACGTGAAACGAAAACATCACTTAAAACAACATGGCAAAGAACGGGTTACAAAAAATAATGTTGGCTGGATTCATCTGGCTCAGGATCTGAGTCCACTGGCAACGACTTTTGAACTCAGTAATAAACCCTGGATTATATAAAACGCTGAACATATTTGCGCATGTGGGTGGCTTTAAACTTCCGAAGGAGAACTTTGCTCCATGTAAGGAGTCAGTCAGGCAATTGGGAGAATATTTATTAAACAGGAGGAGAGGCCTGGTTTCCTTAGCAGCACGCCGTGTAGCGACCGACGATGTCCCATACCAAGGACACCATATTGTCGTGATCGCTTGCTTTTCGGTAGAAGTTTACCAATGTTTCGAAGGAAAATAATTACCCCATTTTCGGGTTAAATTACTTTGTTTGTTTCAGTGCTTACAGTGAACTGTTATTTAGCTTCGACGCCGAAGTACAATATTACGTTAAGTTTTATGGACAAAGAAGAACGTATACCTTAGATATTGCAAAGTATTGCTACTACATGAGCATTATAAGTAACTACTACTGCAGAAAAATCACAGAATTTTAACTTCCTGTTTGTATTTTCATTAATGCCGGAAGGGGCTTTTATGAATACCGCCAGCAAGCCAGGGCACATTGGAACATCCCGACAGACCTTGAATAATTATAGGGCAGCTTTAGTTACAAGACGATGCGTGTGGTATGTTACTTGGTTCCAACTGGAGTGGACGAAAACACCCGCCATTACTACTACTACTACTAATAATAATAATAATCATTACTGTTACTACTACTAAAGGCAAAGCAAATCCTATACAGGCCTATTACAGTTACAGTTTTCCAGGAGGCTGAGGATCCCAGATTTCCAGTTAGCACATGAAGGTGGTAAGGTCGTCAGTCCTAAGCACCGCCCGCTTTTATCCCCTAGAAAGTATTACTTTTTGTTCGAGGTTGAGTCGACCCCACGGCCATAGTGCGGGCGGAAGGATTATGTCAATTAAAAATTCCAATGACGTCACCGGTAATCGAACCCGTGGCCTTTCGGATTGTAGCGCAGTGTCTCAAACAACTGTCCCTACTACCACCACCACCACCACCACCAACAACAACAACAACAACAACAACACTACTACTACTACTACTACTACTACTACTACTACTACTACTACTGTCATTACTGTGAACACCACCACCACCACCATCAACGTCACCAACTTCACGGCAGAGTGCTGAGTCTTTTAGGATTCAATTGAATCCTGTGTTTCAATAATATTTGTGTTGAAAACCAGAAGGCCTGAAATAATGTCACTAATGACGATATGATCATGACGGTTTACTCCTAAACGTATCCTGCATTTAACCACACACGGTCCACTGGCTTTGACTGTATTGGTCTTTCTATTGCGGAAAGACTAAACCTGAAATTTTTTACATAATTTAGCAAAATTGTTTTGGGCATCGGGGAACACTGGACAGGGAAATAGTCTTAAACAGTCCATACCCCATCACACCATCAATTACATAGTTTTGCTTGGTTATTCTACACTGTCTGATCCAATAAGCGACACAGCTCCATCAGTGACAGAGGTGGACCAGGATGTAGATGCCAATAAAATAGTATTTTCAAGGAACGCCTATGAAGGGTCAGCTTCACGTATTTACACTATGAAGTTATAGAATACAGAGCATTGGATTCCCGCGCCGTACGATTTAGGAGGAAGTGCAGAAATTTTCATCTCCATCCGCTAAATAATGTCATGTGTGTAATTCATTAGAAACACAAGTGCATGCGAGAATAACAGTCCGCAATATGTGTCAGGCTATAACCGCATATTAAAATTTATCTGCCATTCGTATCGGATACAGAAGGAAATAAAGATTATCAGTTTGAAAATTTGCTGTGGCAAGTTCCTGGCCTTCGATTAGGCATGATACTGTCACTGCTTAACTACAGTCATATTACTGCGGCCATGATATTTAGTCACACGTTATAAATAAATGAAGAAAATTATACTCGACTTTATTCTTGATGAAGAAACAAGATTAACATGTCTGCCTTATTAAACGACGCCTTATTTATTGCTCCTTGCGTGTAGTTGAATAGCAGGAAAGGAAAGGTACAGTGGTCCCTGACCACCACACCATAAAGGTATATGGCAGTACAGATATAGCTCTACTCCTTCTTAACTTCGGCGTTTGATGTAGGCACACTCCGGTCACTTTGTCCCCGGAAGAGAAACCCAGTATCCATCGAACAGGAGGCTGGGTGGATCCCACTGAAGGTCTGGACAATTTGGAGACGATAATGTCATGATAACTGTGAATTATAAACTGGAAGAGACAAGGCCCGTCTGGCCACTGAGCTGTCACATTTTCTTCTGCGAATGAATAAACCACAAATATATCTAGGCATGGTCGTTATCCCATCGAGGTTCGAATTGGAAATCTCCCGAATACAAACACAGGCTAACAATTTCATCGCAAATTAGGGCAACAAAAACAACTGCTGTGTTAAAAGGACAAGAACAGCTCATAACTATTTTTCAATAAGGCTTCGGCTTTCACGTTGATGTACGAGTATATTCGTCATCCGTACTGTGATTTTCCGCGTTATGACAATGTGAGATGTCGCTCTAACATGAAGACGGAGGCAGTACGATTACCCGGAACTTTCTTTCTCACCTGCCACACGAAACGGCGTCAAAACCCCGAGGAGTAAATTTATTTATGCGTGACAAAGCAGACTATCGTAACGACTGAAACGTCGGTAAATTTCTGCCACAGCACATGGCGTAACGACCTGTAATACATTAAACTGCTTAGGCACTCTCCCAAGAAACTATGTTTCCTTGTAATTACATCCTTTTACGTTTTTACGTACATAACCTACCCATACAGATGGACAGTAGAAAGTAAAAAAACTGCTTCTTGAGCTACACCACCGTTAAGACGAAGTCACTACATTCCTTCGAAATTTCGGTAATATTTACCAGTGGACTGGGCGAAAATCCCAGAAGACTTAGGTCTTCAGTACATCTTCGGTACCTTATTTATAAAAATTGATTATATGCACTGGGTTACAAAATTTGAACTATACGAGGAACAGATAAAGGCAAACTTTTAACTACACGTCTCATGAAAACATGAAGGGGGGGGGGGGAGGAGGTACAGATTCACTCACTCTTTACATCGGCACCAGATGGAGTTGAATACATCTTGAATGAAGCGCTGTGTATACAACCCATATATGTTCAAGAATGCGGCTGGCAGGAAGCCAGGTGGTAATTAAAAAAGTGTAAGAGAAAAGCACACATCCTTTGATTCACAGTACGTAAATTTCCGTAAGTAAATGTCTAAAAAAAATAGATTCGCAGTAACGAAATTGCGGACATATTTGTTATGATCATTTTGATTTTATTATAACAGAGTGAATAGAAATTTATATGCCCACACTATGTATCATTATCAACGCTACGCTATTTGTGAAACGTGTTCTTGTGAGTAGCAAATGTTTTCTCCACCGACATTCTCCCCCAGTCACTGCTCAGACCACTTTTAATTTTTAAACACTGTATCTTCAGAATCACATTGCACAAACAAAACCAACATATACAGCGATTTATAATTGTTTACTTCATTTAATTTTCCGGGACAGAAAGAGATAAGGGTCTTTGACAGGACCTAGTTACGTGTTTTCTCCGCAAGGTCAGCCAGGAGATAATGGACCTCGCCCACAGTGTCAAGGTCAAAGCCGTTATGCTTATTCGAGGAGCAATATTTTTGAGGTGAAGAATGTGTGGAGCCTTATTTCCACCATCCCTTCATGTTTTTTTTGCCCCTGTGGTTTTTTGACACTGTCTGTACGTGTATAATCAGACGAATAGTAAATTGGAAGGTAAGTGGAAGGAACGGCTCGAGTCTTGATTTAATTTACGATCCGTTCTAGAAAGACTGTATAGGTCCCCTAAAGTGTCGGAAGATTCGACATTAAAACCTGGGGCCTCCAGAATACCATCCAAGCTTTACGTTGTCAGAGCATTGGGACACCTTTATCTTTACCCACAGACACCTCGGATTCGACACAACGCAGCCACGGTCGCCAGTGTGTGCAACCCTTGATTAGAGAGTTCTTTATACTCATTCACACTGTACTAGACCGTGCAGCTTCACTCCCACATCAAATATGAATGTCCACGTCATTGTTTTCTCTGCTCGTAGCCGAAGCGACCCCAAACCTACCCCTCTTTGCCGGTCTGACACCACGCCTGCTCAGAAGTCTGTAAGCATAACAGCAGTTTTACTGAGCAAGTTATTTTCCACTGTCGCCTCGGTTAATGATCGCATTTTCGTCTCTCGACAAACTATACTAACGACTAGGAAAATAGAGCTCTAATGGAAAATGGGAGGGGAGCACAGAAGAGACAAGACATATACGAAAAGTTTTCGTTTATGACAATACTAATGTATGGTAAAGGTAATATTAGGAAAGTTTCTTCATATTTTGCGTCTTGTTGTCTCCTGAGTAGATACACCATCCCGTCAGTCATTCTCTATGAGGAACACAATATTACGTATTACTCCAGTCTGGTTGACTTGTTATCTTATTTATGACGATGGAAATTGCAAGTAAACTGGAATTCCCTGAATCTTATACACGTTCGCTTCCATCACAGGCATCTCGTGCTGCAGAATGCTGTTTCACTCCACTGAGAAAGTTTTGAAAGACACGAACCTGATGAACCTCTCGCCATTATACTAGTTCATTACACAGTAGTTACATCAGAATTTGCACACTAAGTGACATGTACTTCGTATACGCCCTATACGACGTTTCGGAACTTCAGTATATGCCGCTCTCAGGTGAAATTTTGTTGATGTAAACAATTGTTATTCTTTAATTACACACACCAACATACGCATATATATATATATAATTTAAGAAGTCTAAAATTTACATTAAAACATTTAAAACGCTTCTACATATTTCGATCACACGATCATCCTCAGGGAGCATATATTGTTCCTTGTTAAAGTTATAATTTAAAACATTCAGTGAATTACTTCGTTATGTTAATTTGGTGCTGTGGCAGCATGTCGTGTTTTTATGTGTGAGTCGTATGCTGTTTAGAATGAGCTGTGCAGCGTGAGACTGCAGCCTCACGCTGCACAGCATACGATGCACAGCCATTACCAGGCATATATATATGCATGTGTTGGCGTGTGTAATTAAATAAACTACAGAATGGACGGTGCAACGATGAAAAAACTGTTATTCTCCTCCTTTTGTAATTTCTTGCGTACTGTGATATGCTCCGTGTCAGAAACTTTTCTAGAAGAGCATAATTCGTGTTCGTCTTATGTCTCTTTATAAGGCACATTCGGAAAATCCAAGGCGCATACCCGCACAGGACCACAAAACATAGAATGTGAACTTCCGAAAAAAAACTTATGAAGACTTCCGAGTCCTTCGGATTTATTATTGCTTATTATTTAATTTTAATTTTGTGACAAACTTAGTTACTTAAAGACGGGTTCTGCATCTTTTAAATTAGTCAGATATAACGTCGAAGTTTCACATGGCCCTGACGATGATTTAATAATTACTTCGTAATTAATGTTTTCACCCTTCCATGATCTGCCTTTCTTCCAACATGACAATAATGATTATGTGGACAACAGCAAACTATTATAATATTATTGAGCTGCATTTTAAATATTCCAACAAATCTGTATATAAACACAAACTACGAATAATTTCACGACACTTCACGGAGGGTAGCACGCACTGTATATTCCGCCACCAGGCTGGAAAAATAGTTCATCTTTGTGACAGTTGCAGACAACAGTCTCTTCCACAATACATGAAGAAACAAATTAAACTTTGTACATAAAATGCTGAAGTCTGTATCATACAATATGAAAGTGCTATACTGCTTGTAGTCAATAGCGACGTCATACAAAATTGAAACCAACAATTTTCAGAAGTCGACAATTCTAGATAAAACAAGACAGGCAAAGTATGTATAAACATAATATTGAAGGGCATTCGCGTAGTCATTGTTAACGTGGTAAGCCAATAATTATTGCATATTCGCAGTGTGTGTCTGTAGGTTTAGTTTTCCAGCACGTAACGCGCATACGCCTTATTATACCGGCACATGTGGCCTTTCCTGCTCTATAATAATTTTCCACATTAGCTCATAAACGACATGATTTTCAGGAAAACGTTACTGAAAACAAAATGTGTGTTTTGACTTTCCCAATAATTTTGTAAGAAGCATTTCTCATTTTCAGAAGAATTCAGAGAGGTTATCATAAATGTACATACACGTACGTCCGCATGTAAAGCACCAGTTACTCTTGTCAGATTTTAATGCAACTTGAATTTTCTCGACAAATTTTAGAAAAATGCTCAAAATACGAAATTTCATGCAAGTCCGTCCAGTGGGATACGAGTTGTTCCATGCGGACGGACGGACAGATGGACATACACGACGAAGCTAATAGTCGTTTTTCGAAATTTTGCGAAGGCGCCTAAACCCTTAAATATGTTATCAACATGATAACACTTTCCTCTCCAAACATGATGGCCTATTTCTTTTCTTTCATTCACTGCTCTGAAGAACAATTTATTGACAACTTTCAATACCACGAACAAGACTTCTTTTTCAGGCAAAGATGATATAGTGCTCCTCTGATACGGTCATATTTTGTTACATGATGACATCAGTAATGAAGTAAAGATAAATTCTTCTGTTGCCTCTTTATATTCCAAGCTCGTAGTTTTCAGCAATGAAAATTACAAAGTACAGAAACATGCAGCGCAATGAAGTTTTATATTTTTGTGTTTGTGTATTTTCAAATTAACTATCTGTAATGTTGAAGAATAAAAGACCTACTTGATGTTACTTGCTATTTTATTTCACTTCTTATGTGCTCAACATGTTTCGGACATTAATATATCCATCATCAGGAGTTTGCGACTATTCTGTTGAATTATTACATTGGTCGTATTGTTCTTGGTTCGATGTGTGTTGGAGATTCGGTGTGGCTGGGTTGGAGTGGTATCCGTGTTGCAGGCTGAAGCACAACTTGTGCTTCAGCCTGCAACACGGATACTACTCAAACCCAGCCGGACCAAATCTCCAACACACATCGAACCAAGAAAAATACGACCAACGTGGTAATTCAAAAGAACAGTCGCAAACTCCTGATGATGGATATATTAATGTCCGAAACATGTTGAGCACATAAGAAGTGAAATAAAATAGCAAGTAACATGAAGTTGGTCTTTTATTCTTCAAATATTATGATGATGCACGGTCCAATAAACATAAGATATCTGTAATGTATCAACATCATACCATCAGCTCATTTACACTCCTTTTTTATACAGTTTGCATACTTGTTTCCGCTTTATAAATGTAACCACAGTGCTTCTATTGCATATAACTGTTTTGTACATCAATTACATTTAGGATTTTTTCCACATTATTTAGACAGGTTTTCTCCACTTTACACAATACGCAAATACTTGTTTTGCCTCCAAACTCAATGTCTTTCTGTTTTACGTTCAAACAAATAACTCTGTATTTCGACTAATGCCATTCACCATACATTTACGTTGAAAGTCCACGTTTTGCGTACGTCTAATGCTGTTTGCGTGCTGCTAATGCTGTTGCAGATATTGCATGTTTTAAATGCTAATTTATCATTAAATATGAACTGTATTTACCATTACCTGTTTCCTGTACTTTTCCATTAAATATTTGTTATTCCGTACTTTCAGCTGTTCCCTCTATTTACCATCAAATCTTTTCAGTATTTACAATTAAGCTTTTCCTGTAATTACAGTGAGCATTTTCCTGCCTCTACCATGAAAGTTTCCTGGATTTGCAGTTACCCTTTTACTATTCCTTTGCATTAAATATATCCTATTCTATGCCATCAGCTGATCCCTGCATTTACCATTAACTCTTTCCTATATTCAGCATTAATCCTCTCCTTTAATTACAATTATAAACACTATTCCAGCACAAGTCAGAAAACTCTTCATAACTACAGTAGCGTTTGGCCTTAGCTGATCGAGTAAAGGAAATCCTGAACAATTAATTTCTATTGAATTGAAAAAAAGCATGCAAAGTGTTTGATGGCTTTTTTAAGTTTTCATTTACGTCACTTTTTCGCATGTTACCAAATGCTAATCCTGGCCGCTATTTCTCTCAATACAATTTAATAGTAACTGACGTGTCCTATCAATGGAAGAGGGAAAGTACATGATACAGAACAGCCAATGAAATTCATACGACTGCTTGTGTACCGGACCAAATCGTATTAGGCCATCTACTGATACGGCTTTTCATATACAAATGAATATTCAGCAGCATTATTGAATACAACGCCGCCGCATCTTATGACTGAATAAAGTGAGTTTCGCACGAAATATTCACACTAGGTAGATGCTTGTTTCACTTCCTTGTTTCGAACCACAGCTTTTGAAACACAAGCTCGCAGTTCAATTTTATAATGGAGCTCCAACTGCTTCAGATTCCTTCGCAGTGGCGACTGATAAATAGTAACAGCCTAACATTCCGGAAGTCTTGGACCTTCATAAATAGTAACAGCCTAACATTCCGGAAGTCTTGGACCTTCATAAATAGTGACAGCCTAACATTCCGGAAGTCTTGGACCTTC
>Ga0123352_10003649_pt1 | contig 22375 bp, 14 predicted proteins | sample TergutLab28metaG_FD_89700 | JGI IMG/M metagenome (GOLD analysis project Ga0123352, IMG submission 89700) | Labiotermes labralis P1 segment gut microbial communities from Petit-Saut dam, French Guiana - Lab288 P1 | ecosystem: Host-associated > Arthropoda: Insects > Digestive system > Gut ...
ATATAAATTTTAAAAAAATTTTTAAAAAAAAATTTTTAAAAAAAAAAAAAAAATACAAAAAACCCCAGGGTAAAACAAACCTTCCCCTCCCCCCCCCCCCCCCCCCCCAAAAAAAATCTGGATGCACCTATGATCATGATAGACATTACTCATATCTTACAAACAAAATGAGAACTTCACATTACACACTGCATTAATATCATGTGATAACTGGAGAACTTCTCACATTTTTGCTTCTTAGTTCCCTGCATGGCAATTATGGGCACACTGATGAGCATCTTTGAAATTTTATGGAATGCAAAACGTCTGAAGTGCAGAATGCACTCACTCTGGCGATTACTCACATTTCAAAACTACAACTAAAATGATCCTCCACATCAAGCGATGAAAACAACACATGATAAAAATTTAAATTGCTATTTCCACAAAAATCAGGCTTCAAGAGTTTATCAAATTGCTTTGGAATTGCCAATCAGCATTTCTAACCCGAATCGTTTCACTTATTTATTGTTTAATTTATTTAGTCCTGAAACCATTGTCAGTGTGAAATTCTTTCTTTCCCAAGTTTATTCTTCACAAACATTTTTACTTAGGGATGTCTTATGTAGAATGTCAGTGCACTGTATCACACAACACAGCAACAGAAAATTATTGCTCCAACAATACTGATGGATTCAATTATATATAAATTGGCTACCTTTCTAAACTGTAGTAACTGTGGATGTTATATATTCATACTTCACACCACAAACTTTATCATGTGAACACCCATCAAGATACACCTTTATTTGCTACACCAAAGAATCATCAGTTCAGACTTATTAATACACTCCTTTAGTAAAATAATTTTACAAAAAATAAATAGCTAAAATCCTATAATATTGAAATAATTTTAACAGCAAGTTTAATTTAACATGATTAAAGAAATTTCAAACATTTCTATTGCTATATGTTATAATGTGCATAATCTCTGTATTATAGCATAAATAACAAACAAAATATTTTCCATATACTGAAACTAAGCAGTAGAAAAGTGTGACTTACTTCTGAAACAAGCCATTATTTCTTAAAAGCAGAATACTCACACAGATACAGTCAATTCTATTGATATTTTTCATTGTGTACTGTACATAATCTCTGCAATACCACATAAATAATTTTTTAAAATGTGTCACAAATAATGAAACTGAACATGCAAAGTAACATTTACTACAAAAATAAGGCATTATTTCTTAACAGTAGAATACTTACACAGTTGCAACAACTTCAGCCCATCCTGGAATAAACTCTGGTTTTCGGAAGAACCAAAGGAGAACAACAATAATAAAGAGTATTAGAACTGAGCCTTCATGGAAAGTCATTGGTCCTAACTCTTCATATTTTACACTAATAACTTCTCTAACTATCTTGGCTTGTTCTTCACTTGTTTTCTTTTTGGCTTCTCTCTTTTTTCTGAAAAGTATAGTGTAAGAACAAGATCAATTGGTAACATTTTCTTTCAAAGTTCGATAATTAGTTCCTCTCTTTACAGCTTTCAAAACCCAGAAATGTTTCGGAATCTGCACTCCCAATTTAATACACAGTGCTCTTTTCTTTACAGAAACGATATTTACAATACAAATTTCAAACCTCCATTAAATACATTAGCCCAGATGAAATTTAAAAATAGTTTAATATACAACTTCAACTAGTCACTTTGTTTCATTCAGCGTGCACGCACAAGCACCTGTGTGCATGTGTAGGCACAAAAACTCAACTTTCACTTTCTCTTTGAGCAGTTACTCTATAGCAGTAAGTATTCTATGACTGGTATTGCTACCTTACAAAACTCAGTGACAGATCATTTAGTAACTTATTGGTCTGTTTACACAATTGCACCCACCCAATAAACCAAGTAAGTGTTCAACCAAATCTCTAGCAACAGAAACCAAAGATTCATTTCTACTAGTACTCATACACTACACTCCTTAGCCAGCTTACTCCAGTATGCATTGTCACAGATCCATTTTAAAAACATCCTCATCCTCTCAGTTTTCAAAGCTAACATTTTCAGCCTCCAAAGTTAGGGTTCTTGTTCCCTTTTTCAAGTAAAAAATAAACAGTCTACTGTTCTACAAATATATTTCTCAGCTGTCCTTCAAAACAATGGTCTTGGTTTCTTCAATTTCTGAATATCTGTTCTCAGGTACTTAAACTCTTCCCTGGAGTGTAAAAGATAATGCATCCTATTCTGAGATATAAACATAGGACACTTTTACAGATAAGAGTTGGTAACACATTGTCCAACTGGTCACCCAAAAACAACCCAACCCTTATCAGCTTATTCAATATAAACACCCTAATACACCAACTCACCCTCTAACACCCATTATAAATAAGCAGAAACACAATGGTGAACACTAATATTTAACATTTACCTCAACAAATCCATAAACAGAATCTGAAGCCAAATCCAAGCAGCCAACATATTTGCTAACATTAGTGGTGCACCAAAAATAAACCAACTTGCAAAGTTCACTCCACCGGCCTTTGGAAAAGTTCTGAAATGCAAGACCTAATACAGTAAAACCTCTTATTTTTCATTTGACAAGCATTGAGAGCCTTACAAAATAACATATTCCATAGAATGTTTCCAGCTGTAGTACTATATTCAGTAACAAATTTAGAATTTATTTTACACAGGAATATCGAAATCTCTCTTGGGGACCCTGCATAGAGGCACAACACAGACTACAAATAGCTAAGAAAGAGGATATTAAATGCAACCCAATAAACCATGTGGATCTAGATGTACCACAGATTGACTTTCATTACTGCCATCTTACCATAAGACTAATAATTATTTCATAGCAATTTAGCCAATAAGGTTAGCTCATAGTAGTGTGTGTGTGTGTGTGTGTGTGTGTGTGTGCTGTTAAGGCTTTGTTATGGATCAAACAAATGAGCGCTTCTCCCAGTTTTCTTTGTTCTTCAGGCCGGAAGCATAGGCAGGCAGGCATAGGAGGGACAATAACAGTTGCTTTGGGCTAGTTGTAGCTTAGCTAGGTAATCACCCTCTGCTCAAGCAAAATATCCACTACCCTCACCAACAGAAGGCTCATAAGCAATGGTCAGCATGTGTTCTGCTCTGATATTATACAGAATATCATGCTATGTAATACTGTAGAGAGGTAAACAAAAGTCTGTAAATGCTAGAAGTCCTAAAACAGTGGTGTAGATTCAAATCACAGTCAGTCTTAGAATTTCCTGGTAAAGGGAATTTGATAAGAATAAAAGTGCATATATTCATATGGGTCTTCCAGAGAAGACATTTGAAAATAACTGATGTACAGTGACTTTCTTATCATAAAGAGTGTACCAGACTAAAACATAAAATAATAAATATGGCCTGTTTGTTTCATCACAATGTGATAAAACTTAAGCAGTTATTCAATGCAACAGGAGCGTTTCTACAGGACAGTTAAAAACTGATTTGTTGCACATATATGTGGATAATTTTCTGAACTTCAATCATACTTGTTACCATATTAATTGGTCTCATTTTCCTGCCAAAATAATATTGTAGAATTATGTTCTAGCACATGTAATTCAAATGTCAACCATTTCAGGTACAATTGTCTTTCAAAAATAATACTACTCTGGCATAAGAGGTATTGTACAAGTCTGAAACACTTGTTTTTCAAAATTTGTGTTGTACTGGACTTACACTTTGAAACAAAATGTTAATACTATATAGGACACTACTTTGAGGAAACACAAAATAACAACAAATTGAAGAACGGGTTTAGAATTTTGAATTTGGATACCTTATTTAATGCTGTTAAATAATGTGCCTTTATATTCAATTAATTTGCAATTCAGTTGCTTACTGTTCACATAATTTATGTAGCAAATCATGTTCTGTTCTCTCAAAGTTTCAATAGACATTCTGCCAATTTTTAGTAGTAACAAGTGAGATAAATTTTAATAGTATTTAATGAACATGTTTTAAAAATGATGATACCTGACTCAGGCACACAAACTGAATCTGATTAAACATTTCAGTCTCTCCTCCATTCACACAACTTTTATTCAATTTGCTACTATCAATAGAAAATATTTAGATTGAAAGCAATGCATCTTGAAGTATGAAACATTCATACTTCAGTCTTTTGTGTGTAACACTAGAGAGTAATTTTGTGAAACACAGAAAGTGGCTGATGTTTTTGTTGAAGATGGCTGCTCTAAGTGATACTGAAAATGCTTTTCATAACAACATAGTAAACTCTGATACAAAACATATTCCATACAGCACCAAATGATAACTATAAAACACACAGAACTCAATATACATCCTGTTTTATTGCAATATAGAAATGATATTTCTCATTTAAGATGAAATAATTCTACAAAAACTGGCAATGGAACAAAATATAGAATTGCATAATTTGACCTGTAGACATCATGCCCCATATGATAAATTATTCCAAAAGAGCTATAGACTCACGTGTCCCATATTCCTTTGAAAGTAAGATTGGTTCCTGTCCCAGTCAGTGTGCCTGCTCCACCCAAATTTGATGCATATGCCACTCCTAGGTAGTAGCAGACGTCAGTTTTCTCTGGACGGTCATCCTTTCTGAAAGCAAGAAATATGGATTCATATCTCCAAATTAAATTTCTTCAGGTTGAGGAAACTGCTAGGAAACCATCAGACAAAAACATTACTAGTGATTGTTGATTGATATTAATTGTCCCTTTCATCTCCAATCTCTTCCTTCACTTCCAACTAAATTTGATCCTAAAGATTATCTTTTAAATAGCTTCAGACATTTAAAAGAACCTGAACTTTTAAACTTCCCCATAAAACATCGTCTTTATATTAAGAAAAAAACATAAACATATCCAACAATGTATGAGAATTTTTTTACATTTTTGGGAATATTCACAGCCTGGTAGAGTGTCTATTAAAAAAGACTGTGTTTAGCCACAGCTGTATGCAGGAAACAACTTACAAATCATTGACCGTAATTTTTAAGCAATTTGATTTGGAACAATTTTACTAAAATTTGCCAAAAGATTATAATTTTGATTAAAATCACATAACAGTTATGGACACTGTGCATGAAATTTACTAGCATTTCTGTGACCCGCTCAAATATAATTCACTGAATATTTTATCAAAGTGAAAATGTGTCCCTACAAACAGTGTACAGAAAAACAAAATCCACATTTTACATTTAATATAACTGTCCCATAAGTTTTATGTTTGTGAGATAACTGAATGAAGTGCATGAATGAACCAGAATTTTTCACGTCTTTTTATTACATCCTGTGTCACAAGAGGACTGTAAGGCACAAAGTAATATGGATGAGTTGCATGTCAGTTCATGGTCTGCCTTCATGTGCACAACACAATTTCACTCCATGTGACCAATATAAATAGAAAATTACAATAGCTATATAAAATATCAAATTATTCTCATAATCAATTGCGGTTTTCAATTCTGTGATACATTTCCTTGCTTTTCCTTTCACTGGAAAATTCCAGGGGTAGCAGAGCCTAAGGGCAGAGATAGGTACGAGCCTATACAGATGTCTTCAACACAGGGAATGTCTTTACATATAAAGCAAAGTAATAAAGCAGAGAAAAAAACCTCATAACAGACAACACATAATATGAGTTCTATTATTCTAGAAGCAAAATTACCTTACCTACCTATATTGTTTACTATAAATAAAATAAAATAAACCTGAATCAAATTATATAAAGTAAGCACACAAGTAAACATAACAGACACAAAGGCACTTATTTCTATACTGTGAAAAGGCATATCCACTAGGCTACTGTATTTTGGTGTGCACTATGGAAGAATGTCTGTGGTACTCTTTAATTTTAGTATGATGCTTTGATGGTGATAAGATAGCAGAGTGGGTAAAGCAACATCGAGAAGAGAGTATGAATTGGATATTCTAATTACTAGCTCCTAACCTAGTGTACAACATGTAATCCTACACGTCTGTTTTCAGCTTGAAGAATTTAATTCAGTGCTGAACTGCATTACAATAAGCAACATTACCTGTAATTAAAAGAGAGCTAGTAGGAAGTTTTGAAATTAATTTACACTTATGCCATTTCTCATTACTACAAAAATCCATGTTATTGTAACAACCACTGAATTTCTGACATGATTTGAATATTAGTGTAATCTTTGGACTAAACCATTTGCACTTCCAGGGCAGAAAACTGAAGTAATGTGTGTTGTGGACTCAAAGAAAATGACTGTGTGTGAGGCATGTACACACACACATACCATCAGTGTAAATTATTGGCATCCCTACTACCTGTAATTATTAACACTTCGCAAACACAAATAAAGAAATCAGAACTCAAGAACATGTTGTTGTTCCATCAATACTTCTTGACTGTCCCTGAATTTCTTCACATACAGACCAACTTTCTAACAATGAGCCATCGGAACTGCTTGTAACATGAACTACTGCATAAACACTGGCTAATATATGTATTTTTAAAAAGTTTTACTGCTTGAGATTAAGATTTTCCTAAAAATAATATTATTCTTATGTCCAGTAACATTCACTGGCAGAAAGAGACTGACAAAGCCTAAATACAGAAGATATGACATACTCATATTCACACTGGTACACAGACTTTCGACGTGTCTCTGGGTCAAATGCACCACTTGCATGTTCGGAGTCTGCAGTGTTTAATGATGATGTTCGATGTCTACTTTCCACAGTTTTGTTCTGAAATAAAGGACAGCACATTTGTTAGCTCTCAAAGGAAGGTTCAATTACGACCATGAAAAATGATTATATTGAAAAAGGGTTGGTAATTATGTTCAAGAATTCCATACCACGTTTATGGCATTATAATAACTTACACTTCTAAATGTTTATTAAGGACAATAAGAAATTTCTGAGCCTGCTGGATGAAGGGGATACAAAAACAAACCAAGATTTGAGGTTCTCACAGGGGTGTTGAGGAAGATTTCAAGCTCCTGAGATATAATACTGTGTAAATTAGTATGCACATTCAGACATTTGGAGAAGTTTGAAGTCTCTATATTCAGGATTCTGGGACTACAGTGAAAATGGTGGCAGAAAACTCCTCCGAAACTTCAGCACAAACAAATCAATCTATACACATCATACCTCAGAAAAATGGAATCTTCAGAACAACCCAAGTTTAAACAATTAGTTCTGTACAAAACTGTAAAGCCTACGTTACTTTTATACAGATTTTATGGTTCTTTTGGTCTGTTAGCATTATTATAGTTGTTTCATACACACAAAGACTGTATGGTAGTAAAATTTTTCAGGTTCAGTTTGACACTGACAATTAATGTAATGTGGAATTCCTTGTGTAGGAAAGACTGTAAATACTCTGTACTTAAGGAAATAATATGTAAAATAAAAAAAAAAACTGATGATAATCATGGTGTGGTGATGGTGGTGGTGGTTGTAATGGTGATGATGATGACGACGACGACAATGACGTTGAAGACATCATCAGTAGTAGCAGCAGCAGTGGCAGCAGCAATGACGATGATGACAAACTAAAAACAATAACAATACCCAGTAACACATGCAATTGCAAGCAACAAAATTCTAATTCAATCAGTATTCAATCTTAAAATCACCTATGCACAAAAAGCATACCAAATTGCACTTTATTGTAGTATTATAAAGTTACATCACCTAAATATAACATTAAAGTAAAGCAGTCCCATTACAAGCCTGGACAGGCCCAGAGGGTTCCAGGAAGTTAAGGCTCCAAGATTTCGTGACAACGGCACAGGATGCTGGTAAGGTTGTCAGCCTTACGCACCGGCCTCCTTTACCCCCAGGAAATACTCCTGGTACCCATTTCTGTTAGAGGCTGAGTCAGAGTGCGATCGGAAGGATTTTATGTCAATGAAAAATCCACTGACACCAGCTGGGATCGAACCAGCGACCTTCTGATTTGGAGCACACACCTTAACCACTGTGCTACCGCGGTCCCCAAATATAACATTCACAATATAATATCTGTAGGACTGAGAGTCTATGCACAGTAGAACCAGCTATACACAGATACCTCTTTTTTAAATTAATGTTAATTCTCAAAATAGAAGTTAAAATGTCAGGTAGTGGACGACCTTAACCTAGATCAGTCCAGTACTTAAAAAATTTGAGATTGCCACCTGCACAGTTTCTGCTGTGGTAAAAACAAGAACAGCCTCTTTCATATAGATTATACTTCATAGATACAAAGCTGTTTATAAATGAGTTTCAGTTCAATTTTTTCATTGATCAAATACATGCACTGTAGCTTTGAAGAGTCTGCTTACCAGGTCTTACAGACATGATAAAGAAAATCCAACAAATTAAGTCACAGAATACAATGCTGCAACCACAAAACAAGTAAAGTGCAATTATGTGTTATCCAAAAACTGAATGTCCTGCAGCCTTCACTCTTGATATGATACAATTTCATATATGATACGGTATGATATGATATATGATATGTTTTATAAGCTTCAGTACAAATAAAAAAGTATCTCTGTTCATGCAACAGTGACCTAAACAAAAGTTACAATTATAATATTTTGAAGTTAATACAAATAACATATGTAAACTAGTCTCTGCAGCAGACAAATGAAAGGACTTGCAAAGAAAACAAATTTTAGTGTATTTGTTGGGAACTGAGTCTGCAAATTATGTGAACCTGTTACAACTGTGAAGGTGGAGAGTGTCAAAATTGACAAATTGTAGGTACACAGTGAACAACTTTGTAAAATTTTGTGTAATATCAGGAGAAAAGAAGTAACAGGTAAATGAAGAAAAGTGCATAATAAAGAGCAATGAATTTTGTGCTGGTGACCAGATATTACTTCAATAATCAATCAAATCCTGATTATATACAAAACTCCATGGAGTTATAAGTTAAATAACTTTTAGCTCATATCATCAATTCCCATTCCATTCCCAACAGCACTACAGCCCGGGGTGGGTCTCGGCCTCCTTCAAGAGTTTCCTCCATCCTTCCCAGTTTAGGGTGACTACAATCCAGTTTCTACACCCTAGCTTTGCTGCATCTTCCTTCACTCCATCTTCCAAGTGCAACCTGGGTCTCCCTCTGGGGCGCTTTCCTCCTGGCTCACTGAGGAGGACTCTCCTGGATAAATCATCGTCATCCTGGCGTATGACACGTCCTGCCCATCTCAATCTGCTCAATTTGCAGAATTTTGCAATGTCATTCTCACCACACAATTGATAGTGTTCTTGGTTAGTTCTAATTCACCATCTTCCCCCATCAATCACTGGGCCATAAATTCTCCGGAGGATTTTACACTAAAAAATGCGATGTTCATCTTGCTTACTCATATCATCAATGCCAGCACAAAATCCAAGTAAACTCGTGAAGTGGTAACAACCTTCATTCCATTAGCATTATATGTAACACACAGCTGATGTTCTATGTTCTGTACACTGATAATATTTCAGAAATATGTAACTTCAATGTGGTGAGTTTTAGGAAATAATATGGTGACTGTGGGAAACACTTCAATTAAAAAACAGCAACTGACAAGTCAGACTCACCTGAGACAATAAACATGTATGAAAACACAGTATATGAACATTTTCTGGTAAGTTTTGCAGAAATCAGACCAAAAACTATAATCATTTGCAGCCCTAAAATGTGGTATTAGTAGGATGCTTTTATGGGTTATTTTAATTTTTGGTATCCAATTCAAAATTACCATATTTTTCATTTTCTATGAAGTGTGGACCCTTCACTACAGCTTTTGCAGGAGGCAGGCCACCCCATAAAGTTCATGTCACTGCAGGCACTACTGACCTAGCATCACCCTTCATTCATGTTTGTTCACTAGCACTTTAACAAAGCTGTATCAGCTGCTAGTCATCTAACAGAACAATAACATGTACAACAGTAAATTGGTCAATATCATGAAAGAAGGAGTCATGACTGTAAATGTATTAGGTATTATTGCAGCATTCATTTGCAGATATCAAGAAAAGCTACAGAAATTTTCAATTAAATTCCAATGTAGTATGGATGGAAAATGGAATCTTAAAAAAGGAGCAGCAGCAGTATTCTTACTTACTAACTTACTTCTTTCAGTTCATCTAGAACAGCCTTCACAATGGGGGCCATCATTGCTGTGGTAGCTGTATTGGAAATCCACATGGACAAGCTCATTGTAGTTAGCATGATTCCCAGCAACAATCTGGAAATTATAAGGTAACCTTCAAACATAAATATACAGTGATGGAAGCAGTGACATTTGATCATGAATTAAGTCTTCTGAGATGTTAAGTTCAAGGAATCCTTGAAGTAGACTGTTTCACCATGACATTTAAGGACTATATTCCTTCAAAATGCTGGTAACTATTTACCACTCAACATGTAATAATATATTAGTAGATTCTAAACTTCAGCAACACTGCTATGAGAATCTTAAATCTCATAAGGATGACTGATGTTTCAAGCACCATATTTTTCAACATCTCATCTAATAGAACCAAAGAGTATAGAATAATATACTATGATAAATTTATTTGACATAAAATTTTCTTTAGCTCTGTATTGAGCTGTAATGTATTCATCCCATTACTGTGTCACAAGTGGGAACTAACAGCTACCACTAACACATCAAAGACCACAAACTTATCAGCATGGGATAATCTCAATATGGATAACATCTGTGGAAAATTAGGTAGAAACTGTGCTTTTAAATGACAACAACTATGTTATATACATACATACATGCACACATACATATATATATATATATATATATATATATATATATATACATACAAACACACACACACACACACGCATATTCATTCACAGATCCATCATCTACACAAGTCGGATTGAGTGTTGAATTTGTCACGAAATGAGCTAAATTGTAATATGCAATCAAGTCAAATAAATAAGTTACAAATTACATAAAATTAGTAAGAACATGATAACATACAAAGAAAAGATCGTACACACACACAATAATAATAATAATACAAGTTAAATATGAATGTTCATGTGTCTACATTGTTATGACCAGCATATAGAAATTCCTTAGTGGAATAAAAGGCATTTTTAACAAGTCGGTCTCTTAACAAAGTCTTAAAGGTATGTATGTTGTTATAATATTTGAATATATTTTGTGGTATCTGGTTAAATATTTTAACAGGTGAATAGAAGACACCTCTCTGTATTGAGGAAAGTCTTACTGAGGTTATGTGCAGTTTATTTTGCTGCCTTGTATTCATACAAGTTTTCTGCCATATTGCATTATACACACACACACACAGCAATATATGGCATACTTACATAAGTCAGTTTCCTTTCAGGTAGTTTAGGATTAAAATTATAGAAAGTTTGGATTTTGATCAATTCACAGATGAGTAAATTTTAATTCATGTTTTAAAGCATATATATTCATGCAAATTATCAGTCAGGGGCATGAGAAAAGAAGAATTTATTGTACTTTTAATTTGAACAAAATAAAAAAAAACACCAATAAAGTATAATGTAAGACAGTGAATACACAACTTTCCAAAGTGTTTATGAGTCTTTAAACTTCACTTCTATGCTTTCCTGAAACTTTGCAGCTTTCAAATGGCAAATTTGAGGGAACAGTATGCAAGGTACTATTACAACAGAAATAACAAGACAGGCCATATATCTATAATGTAACAATGGGGCACATTCTTGCAACTTTTGCTGCAGTGAAAAAGCAACAAGTATTCAATATTGTGATTGTGTGTGTAGCCTTTGGTATCCAGCATGCAACGTGCATGTGCCATATTGTCATCTGTAGCCTGCCCTGCTCTACAATATTTTTCCACATTATCTCATAAGTGGCACGATTTTTTAAAAAAAAAAGTTATTGAACACAAAATGTGTGTTTTGACTTCCTCTGCAACTTTTGCCCAAAACATTTCTCACTGTAAGAAGAACTGAGCAAGATATGCTAGAAAATGTCTAGTAGTCTTCATGTAAAGTACCTGTTATTTTTGTCCAATTTTAATGAAACTTGAATTTTCAAGAGAGTTTTTCGAAAAATACTCAAATATCAAATTTCATGAAAATTCGTCCAGTGGGAGTTGAGTTGTTCCATGCAGACAAATGGACAGACATACAGATGGATGGACAGACATGGGGAAGCTAATAGTAGCTTTTTGCAATTTTGTGATCATGACTAAAAATTGTAAAAGAATACATTTCTTTACTTTGAGTACTTAATTTGGAGAAAAAATTTGAAGATTATAATACTCAAACTTTAATTGCAATTCATAGTTTCTGTTTCCATTTAAATCTTAAGAGGAAAGATGAATAGCATTCATTCATCTTTTCTAGTGTTCAGAAAGAAAACTTTTGCAGAGTGCACAAATATAAAGACAAGAAAATTTTACTCTTAAATTACAATTCACAGGTCAAAGGAATGAAACATTTTTCCACTATCCTTTTCCAAAAAAAAATAATGAAATTCCCTAATTTCTGAAATTTGCTACAAGAACATTTCATAAAATGTAAATCCTTTCTTTTAATCACTGCTACATAGCATGGTGGAAGAGGTAAATATATTACAGCTGAGGTGTATGTATTTGTATTTGATCCATTACTGCCAGAGTAGATTCACTACAATACTCAGTGCAGCACTTGTCAAAAAGTAGCAGACTTTCTGACCAAAATTCTGTATACATTTTGTATCACCTCTCTGATAAATGCCGCGTGCCTCACCCATCTAATCCTCCTTGGTGCTACTTCGAAACTGGTAATATCATCATTTTATCAACTGAATGGCTTCACATACCGCACAGGGCTTGTTCCAATGGTGAGGATAACCTTGAGGGCAATGCGTTTATGTAAGTTGCAGTGTTCCACAGCTATTGCCGTAATGAGGCCACCTGCACAGCATTTAACATCACCAATTATGATCATCAAGCTTAATCATTCAGTACTACGTCAATGGTTTTATGCAACATTTAACACAAATTCTCAAATTCCTGTCAACATAAATTGGTTTTCTACAACAAAAGAAGGTACTAAAGATCTTAATACTACAATGAACTAAGATATAATCACCAACAAAATTTATAAAATATCCAACAAAATCAATACTAATGTTCAGAATATCTCTAAAGTGATAGGAGGACTCTATTTTATAATACTAATCAGCTGTCATATTTCCAAGAACAATGACCATGATGAATTTGGTAACGGTTTGATATCAATGATAATAAAATTTTGTGAATGGAGGAGTTCTAAGAAGCCATAGTCTAAATCAAACTAAACTACACTAATCATGTTGAACATGGTACAGAAAACGCATAACTCATGAAACATAAACACTCATATATTAAATAATTATTTAATAATTAATGCAGCTTATTAGCAAGTCTCAGAAACACACAGGCAAGCAGAAATATGTAGGCATGCATCGCATCATATCAAGTTTTCAAAAAATATTCCAACATATGCCAAATATGCAACTACCTTCATGGAACACAATCCTTCTTTATAAACTGAGAGTCACTCATTTTTCAAGGAATTCCCCACCTTTTAATGAACCCAAAATTTCATCACTGTGTTCCTACAAGCAAGAGCAACAGCACCGTGTTCTAAGACACATAAATTCATTCCATACTTTCATGCCCCATTTTCTCCAGTTCCAGCACAATAATATCTACCCATTTATACCTAGGTCTTCCAAGCAGTTTTTTTTCAGCTTTTCAAAACAGTATTTTATGTGTATTTCTCATTGTCCCACACATGCTATCTCATTCAATTAAACCCTTTTATTTGGTTCATATGTGTTGAGATAATCAGTAACTTGTACTGTTGTGGTTTTATTTATTGATAATTACTATAGTGCATTCATGTCATCAAGGAGAATGGCAGCCCCAGCAAAATACAATGATTCAGCAAAATTTCATAATAGTGCTACCCATAACATATCACAAATGTAAAGGTTAATGGACATGGCTTTTCTGCAAAGCTCTGTGTGGTACACAATGTAAAAAGAAAGTTTGATATTTATGCAAAATTATAATAGAGAATGCCAATGTGGAAGTCACTGAAGTGTGTCCACTATGATCTATTAAATCTCTATGTAAATACTAATATTTATTGAAATTTAGAGTAGTTCTTACTTACTTCCTGAATCACACACATGGGAATCAGAGCCTATGGGATGGTGTGAGGCTCCCTTAAATATTATAAGCAGATTAAGCCATCCCTGCAAACTTATTAATGAGCCATGATGCACTATAATGGTAATGAGGATAACTTTCGATCCGGTGAGTTTCACCCAAAATTCCTTTACCAATCTGGATATACACACCTACTATATGTTAAAAATAAGCTTCAATAAAACTTAAGACAATTGTGCAGTGTGTTAGTATGAGTGAGTGCACAGACATAACTGTGACCCTTATCATCTAGTGAATGAAAAGTTAGATCAGCCAGTTTTGATATTTTGCTGTCAATAACACAACAAGACAGGCAATGTACATATAACATAACAATGAGGTGCATTCATGCAACCATTGTTGCAGTGGAAAAACAATACATATTACACATTATGAGTGTGTCTTTGTAGTCTTAGGTATCCAGCATGCAATGCACAAGCGCCATATGGTCATTTGTGGCCTGACCAGCTGTACACTATTTTTCCACACTACCTCATAAATGGCACAATTTTTGGAAAAAAGTTATTGAATATAAAATGTGTGTTTTGATTTTGTCTACAACATTTGTCTGAAACATTTATCATTCTAAGAAGAAATGAGCAAGATAAGATGAAAAGTGTCTGGTGGTATTCATGTAAAGCACATGTTATTCTTGTCATATTTCAATGAAACTTGAATTTTCTCAACATATTTTCGAAAAATACTCAAACATCAAATTTCATGGAAATCCGTCCAGTAGAAACCAACAAGTTCCATGCAGTGGACAGAAAGACATGACAAAGCTAACAGTCACTTTTCACAATTTTGTAAACGCACCTAAAAATGGTGATGGTTTTTGATAAGTTTAAATGTCAGCCAGCATCTCTTACTGGATTATTCCTTGCCCTACCTGAAATATAACAGTTCCACCATCAATGTTCACGTGGAATTTAGAATGAAAAATTATTATCAGGTTAAAACTAAAGTTAAATATGAACACAAAAATATTTCAAATTCCACTGGGACTAAATTTTTGGGACTAATTATCGATGAGACACTGTCTTGGAATCAACTTATTGATCAGATAGCAACCAAATTATGCTCTGCTTGTTATGCTTTAAGAAATCTGAAACATACTGTACCCCAATCTACACTAAGAACAATTTATTACTCTTATATACACTCCATTTTAAGTTACGGCATAATTTTCTGGGGGAGATCTTCCAGTGTTAATAAGTCATTTATTTTACAAAAGAAAATTGTTACAATCATAATCAATACTAGAGTAAGGGAATCTTGTAGGGAAGCTTTTAAAAACATGGAAATTATGGCGTTATATTCCCAATACATTTTGTCACTAAATTTATTTACAGTTAAAAACACTTATTCACCTCAAACAGGGAAATACATAAATACAAAACAAGGAACAACACAAATCTACATGTACCAACTGTTAATATAACCAAATTCTATAAAGGACCTTATATATCGGGTTCTGAAGTTTTTAATCATTTACCATGACAAAAAAATCTTGGTCAGTGATATCAAATACTTCAAATTATCTCTCAAGAGGTTTTTATACCCTCATTCTTTTTATTCAGTTGAAGAATACTTCGAATATAATGTGGACAAGGACATATAAATCCTATATGGACTGTGATTTTTAAATTTATTTATTGTATTATCTTGTGCAGTCTTTTAATATCATGTGTATAATGTTAATTTATGTAAGTTATTACTGTTGTTGACAAGTATTCTTTTTAACCTGATATTAGTTATACCAATTTGCAGGTTGCCTGAAGATGCTTATTGTACGTGACCTTTTCCATTTCCATGGTTTGTACTATACCTAAATGAGATGTATGGAAATAAATTGAAAATAAAATAAAAAATAAAAAAAATTCTTGATAATCACAGAGAACACCATCAGGCAATGCTGTATGTTATGGACTTGTTAGAGTAGGTACAGAACGTGGTGTTCATTCCCTGCTGATCATAAGGACATAAATATGACAACAAGATACAAAAGGACGGTTTGTATTAGATTAGATATATATAGATGCATTTTCAGTATTAGTTATCAACAGCTGTTAGTTCAGAAAATGTTAGTATGATAGTTGTACTTAAAGGTACAGGGTATCAACAACCTTGAGAAAGGAGAGCAAATACACGTATTCACCTATGAACATCATGTTGGTCTCTTTGAGATATGCAATGCATACTTTTTCTGTGTCTAGGACATCCAAAAGTGGAAACAAAATCACTGGAATGAATGATGTCACAGCAAGAGGAACTGCCTCTGTCATCCAGTATACTGACATCAACAGGACTACGTATCCACATTTTGATTCCTAGAAAGAAATTAGGCTTTGTAATGGCACCACCATAACTGACATGATCTTCCCTGAAATGAAACCCAGGAATGGAAGTCCCAACTTTCTAACAAATATTAGAACTTCACAGTTTATTACACACACTCACAAATATATAAATATCATGGTTTGTTCAATCTCACATATATTTTTTTATTATGTTTGTTTAGCACTCGAGAAAATTGATAAATAGTACTTGCACACTATAAAACACAATCTTTAGTTGTAAACAACATTACTTACAAAGGGTATTTTTGACAGTGTACAACTACTATTTGTCAGTACAATAAATAACGGGATGCCAAACATCAAATTCTCACAAATACCTGACCACTGTGGTTGTTCAAAACTCTCAAAAATACTCTCATACAATTGTTTGTTAAACATTTTCACAATACTAAGCATTACTGTCTTTTCAGCAACCTCAAAAATATTAGAACACTGTGGTTTGTTCAACAGTGTCGCAAATACTTGAAAATTGGCCTACAGATCGTTTGTCAGTATTCACGCCTACTCAGACATCATGGTTTATGCAGCAGTTTTTCAAAATTTTACTAATATTTCAAGGAAAGATAAGATGATAGAAAGTTGACCCTGTACTTAATTAAGAACCATGGCACAGAGACATACAGGGGATAGAGGGGTACATTTCCACAGTGTTAACCTCAGCACACAACAGCAGTGCATAATCAAGTCATATTCTGGCCAATCTAGTCCTGAGGGATAAAACTTGCATATTTATCAAATATAATCTCAATTCTAAAGACATTTGAACTAAAAACTAATATAAAAGTTTTGGTAAGCTGCATCTGAAAAGCTTACTTTTTCTTTCTTCCTTTGTGTATTAAGCAATCAGGTGCCTAAACGGGCTTCAACCTGTTTCCAGACACACGTGTATAACTGTTGTACCTCATCCAATTCTCCACCCATCTGTCAGTATGTGAACAAGTCTAATAAATGAGCTTTTATGGAATGTGACTTTATATACAAAAGTAATATGCAAGAGTATGAGGCAATGTCAGACATTCATCCTTTACATTGTTCTCTTATATAATTTAAAATAAGTAGATAATCTGCTATAAAGAAGGAAGAATGTAATTTAGAACAGAATCTAGATGCCATCCAACACACCCCAGGAAGTGTAACAGCATCATGGGATTTCATTCACAAATCATCCAGGACAGACAGCTTACCTTAATTTATGACCAAGTACACACAGGTCTCCCATTAAAATATTGAACAACTCCCTGGCTCTTGCAACCACAGTTCAGAAGAAAGTTTAAACTCTGACATACATAACCCATTCCGCTCAGTCTCAGATCCAAAACCTATACTTAAATGTACATAAGCTGCTTATAGGTACAGCTACATAATAAAGTCACCACCATACTTAACTATGCACCACACAAGAAGACACATGGTGGAGTGGAATTATGGCTCCACAGTACATAAAGGTCAATGGTCAGCTTCATTCCCCAGCGCTTTAACCTCAGTGAAGGAGGCCCTGGTAGCCATTTGGTAGGAGCCTGGATGGGTCCCAGAAGCAGTCTGGATTCAATGAAGTGGAGGATAACCACTATCCATGGTGGAAATTGAATGTTGATCAAAGGCCAAGGCACAGCACATAAAAACACGGTGGGGATTACAAGTATGAGAAGTTGTGGGTATCACAGTAAATGCTGCATAAAATAATGTCGATTAATAATAAAAGATTTGCTATCTGTGTGGCCGGTCTGGCAGAAACGTTATTGAGCACAGAATGTGTGTTTTGATTTTCTATACAGCTTTTGTCTGAAACATCATTCTCATCGAGGTAAAAGGTAAAGTTCACCCTAGAACAGGCCACGAAGGCCCAGAGGGGGAGTAGAGGTATAGCTCTAATCTTTCCTTAACGTCAGCGTTAAATGGTGGTGGGTGGTCAACGCCACGCCCCGGCCGCTTCACTCCCGGAAGAGAGACCCAGTACCCATTGCATAGGAGGCTGGGTGGGCCCCACGGCCGGTCTGTACGGGTGCGGAAAATCTCGCCCCCCCCCACTGGGATTCGATCCCCGGACCTTCCAGCACGTAGCGAGTCGCTAGACCGACTGAGCTATCCCGGCCATTCTCATCGAGGCACTATCATAGTGTGCCCTTTATTCTTATCATATTTTAATGAAACTGGACTTTCCTCGACACATTTTCGAAAAATACTCAAATATCCAATGTCATGAAATTCCATCCAGTGGGACCCGAGTTGTTCCATGACGACGGGCTGACTGACGGACATACAGACATAATGAAGCTAATAGTCGCCTTTCGCAATTTTGCGAACGCGCCTAAAACAATTAGCATATTTCTTTACGTTTCCTTTATAATGATAATGGTTACAATAGGATGTTAACAACTGCCACGCATCCGAAACTCCTTAAATCTCACTTCAGAGACTTACTGATACCCGCAGAAAATTCCATTAAGAACGTCTGCGAATGACTGAACAAGTTGCATATTCTTGGAGCTCTTATTTTTTACACTGAATAGTGTTCATAGTGCGTGGAAAACGGACATATATGTAATGCATCCGTCCGCAAATTTTCCAAAAATGTAGCAGCCACCCCCAAATTCTAGCGCCATGAAGGTGACGTCAAGCAAGTACTATACTGAAGACGCAAAATTCTGGAATGGCCTGTGAACCTCACTGTCATCAGGAGCTATCTGCTCGGTGCATGCAAATTTTTGTATCTAAGGAAAAAAAACTGAAATATAGTCGACTGGGCGACCCGGCGCCAAGGATTTGTGCAGCCCTGAATGTAGTGCACCAAAAACAAAATTAAAAACCACTCTTCTTTCATACACGATGGAAAGTGACGGCATAATTAGGGCTAACTCATTTGAATGAAATATTCTAGAACACAAACAAGGAAACAATCTCAACGACTGTGTTCACGGTTGTTGTGTAACTAACAGCGCTGATGCTGATCCTTTTTTTTTTGACCCCGGAAAGAGGGGAAGTCGGCAACAGAGCCCACTTCCAGAGGACAACATCCTTGAACACAGACCTTCCTTTCTTAAGCGAATGCACTTTTTTTTCAGTGCTCCAAATTTCCGGAAAAGCAATGCGTTGTTTGAAGGTGTCCAGGCTTCGCTCCCTTGTCCTGTTAAGAACGCTGTAAGAGTGACAGGGGAAAACCGAATGACTCGGAGAGAAGCCTGTCTCAGTACCAATATACCCACACCAAATTTCACGTGTATCGGACCGGAATCGAAAACGTGTCTACCTGGCGACAGGCCGGTGACTAACCGCCTGAGCCATGGCACGGACCAACACCCAGGACAAAGTGGCCGCGACGTAAAGCCGAAGACATAAGGGCGGAGTGAAGAAAAAGCTTCATACATTCTTACTCGGCACTAGATTGAGGCGAGTAGTCGCTTTTCGGGGAGTCTCTAATACCCACTGGACGTGAAGCTGGGTCGGCCCCAGAGCCGGTCTGACCACGGTGGCAAAGAGAAAGAAATCCATACCAAGCCGAAAGCTACAAAAATTATTTGAAGTCAATACTGACGCTTTTACCCCCAGTTTCAATGTATCGTATGCCTAACTCACGCTCTTCCATCAGACATAAATCTCGCAAAATGTTAACACTGAAATGAGCACCAAGTTACACTTTAGTGTCTGGCTGACTGCTGTGGCATCACTCGTGTGAAACTCTCTGGCAATGGGGGTGGATCCTGAAGACAACAGTCTTCCTGCTGCGTAAATTAGTGCCGAAGTGGTGAGTCTGATCAGTCCCGAGAGATCCCTGGCTTCAGTGACGACTACTGAAGCACCCTTATGACATTGCCTTGAACAGAACAAGCCAGCTTCCTACATTTTCAGATTCATCATTCGCAGACTTTATACGCCGGTATAGGGTGGAGGGTTGAACTGCATCATATACAGCTGGATGAGGCACCCAAAATGTACCAGTAAATACAATACATTCTTCTTTAATTTACATTACACTACGCCCTGAATAACTAACTACAGTCGAATTCGGTTATAACATCATGAATGGGACTGAATATTTTGTGTCGTTATAAACGAGTATTGTAATAATATTATAATATATAATATAATATATAATAATATAATGTAATTTAGAACATAATCTAGATACCATCAAACACACCCCTGGAAGGGGCGTGTTGGATGGTATAATATTATGGTTTATAGTAAGGAATTAATTGTGTAACCGGCCAGGGTCCGTAGTTCAAGTCTCGGACTGGGCTTTAAGAAAATGAGACGATAAACTGGTTGTCCGGCTATTAGCCAGTTTCAATTAAAACAAAATTGCACTATTCAAAGTCTGGAATGCGCGGAGGGGTTTAGCAGTTCAAACCTCCATTTGCTATCCGCATTTAAGCCTCTTAGGTCATTAGAATGGGTAGAGGTCTAACACACCTCTTTTATTGTTATTGTGACTGGATTGCCTGCAGGCTAGCTGTTCTTGGTAAAGGAAGGGACATTCCAGAATTTGTGGCACTGTTGTTTTTGGCTTGACTAAGAGAGGAATAAGGAAACAAACACAGAATGGAGCAGATCACATTCTAACAGCATTCACCTTAGTCAGTCTTTTAAGTTTTCCATTATTGTGGTTCGTCAATTTGAATTGTGCCGACAGTTGCAGTAACTTAGTAAGACAACAAGTGAACATGAAGTGCGTGATTGTAGAAGTTTATAACGACCACTGTCATAGCGGTTTCATATCCCTCAGTATATTCTTTGGGATGGATTCACGCTCACTGACGAGCACACAGCAGTACTGTAACCGTGTGTCGGGCATTTTAAGGCCGACGGTTGCAATTCATACTACAGAGCTACAGACGAGATGTCACATAAACCGATGACGTTATAACCGTGTCCGACTGTATACTACGAAACGCGTCAAGCGCAATTTAGTGTGCTTTAAAGAAACGCATTTTATTTGATGGTAGCTTCTATTTTGAGTACTTAGCAATACAAATGCATGTCATTGTATTTCAAAATTGAAAACGTAATATATCTTCCCTGTACAAGCCATGAAGGCTACTGACGGGAATGGAGACATAGCTCCACTCTCAGCCTTCGCATTAGAGTGAGATGAATGGTCAACTTCACGCCCTGGCCACTTCAATAAAAGGGGAAGCGTTCATGATACCCAATGAAGACGAAAGTTGGAGAACTACAAATACATCAGTTAACGGAGCTTCACCTAAGTGCAAATCGTTTGCTAACAAGAGACATTTCTATCCTCATACTAAAATTCGGTCAATTAAATGTCTTACACATCTTGCAGAAAAACTGCTAGAGTTTGGTACGCTTTATTTAGGAGATGGACGATAAACAAACGCAGAAACGTGCGTCCTAATGTGGAATAAATACACTGTGCATGTGATTTATTTGCAGTAAATCTGAGTGCATCCACCACAAAAAAAATCCACTTTAAACCTATTAGAAGTCTTCCTCAGCAGGACTAATGGTGGCATAACAACTATACACAGTGTGAAGACAATGCTAGTATTAGTTGTAAACTTTTAATTTGGTTCGTTATTGCGTATAACATCGAAGTCGGGTCAACTATAAACATACTAACAATTAACAAACTAATGACCATTTATTGCAAAGTCAGAGATAATTTAATACGAAATTGGGTACAGCGCAAGTGATATTGTTAGCAGAACTAATTACAAACGCAACTGCATACAGTACATACAGTACATACAGTACATACAGTACATACAGTACATACAGTACATACAGTACATACAGTACATACAGTACATACAGTACATACAGTACATACAGTACATACAGTACATACA
>Ga0123352_10003650_pt1 | contig 22372 bp, 11 predicted proteins | sample TergutLab28metaG_FD_89700 | JGI IMG/M metagenome (GOLD analysis project Ga0123352, IMG submission 89700) | Labiotermes labralis P1 segment gut microbial communities from Petit-Saut dam, French Guiana - Lab288 P1 | ecosystem: Host-associated > Arthropoda: Insects > Digestive system > Gut ...
TAAACAAGTATTAGGGAAATTTGGAATTTTATCTAATACAAAACCGAACATCAGACTTTTCAGGGTTTTATTTTTTAAACTGGTAATTACCAAAATTTTTAATGTTAGTTTTTTTTTTGGGGGGGGGGGGGTTTACGGGTGTGATGTTTATAGTGCGCTTGCATTGGGAAGGAAGCTTGAAAATATTAAGGTTGACGTTCACGATATGCATAATGACGGAGACGTTTTGACAGTTGATGGAACGTTGACGAAATAATGCAATAAAATGCTACTCAACAAATTAGGTTGCGTAAACTTTTGCTTCCTGAAATGTTTCACGTTTTCCCTTAAAACAAGAAACGCAATGTACGTACGGACGTAACATAGAGGCGCGTTCGTGCAACCATTGCTGCAGTGGAACAGCGGTAAGAATTATGTATTGTGAGTGTGTGTACCTGCAGCCTCATTTATCCAGCATGCAAAGCGCACGCGCCGTATGATATTGTGATCGGTGACCTCTCTGTTTGTACCGAATGTTTCCACAATTATCTCATAAACGATAAGATTTTCGGGAAAGTTATTAAACATAAAATGTGTGTCTTGATTTTAAGTACATCTGTCCGAAAAATTTCAGATTCTAAAAAAAAATCCAATGAAATATTATCATAAGTGTACAGAGGTCTTCACGTAAAGTAGCCGTTATTCTTGTCAAATTTTAATGAGAACTGAATTTTATCTACAGACTTTGGAACAATACTCAGATATCAAATTTCATGAATATCCGTACAGTGGGAGCCCAGGTTTTTCCACGCGGGCAGACAGACAGACAGACAGACATGACGAGTCTAATAGTCGCTACCCGCAATTTTGCGAACGTCCCTAAAATGACAGGTTTCAGCCGTGTTTACAAGAAAATAATACCTAATTTAATAACCAGTGTGTTAAAACTTCATCAATCATCATGAACGAAGAAACGTCTGATGAAATACGGTGTGGATTAGAGAGTGAATGTTATGTTAATCCCGTGATATGACGGGTTACATAACATGGGACTTATTATTTCCTGAAAAGCTAATAACAGCTTAGCAAGTCAAGTAATTTCCTGATGTGTAAGGATACCAACGATTCATTAGTGCCGTCACGACATTCAGTCACTGGACTCTGTCCTGAGCTACATGTATGGCGTCCATCATCTCATATCCCAATTTTATAAACCAATTTTGACATTTTCATACCATCTGCACCAAGTCGTTACAAGCGGTTTTGTCCTTTCATGTATCCGACTTACAATTTCTCTCTCGTCCTTGCTGAATTTCTCCCTGTTTGATTTAATTGCGTAGTAGTTTTGGGCGACGATTTTAAATTAAGCAACTTCGTCCCGTTACCACTTTCTTTGTCATAGGGTCAAATATTCTCTGCAACATTCTAAGCACTTTTAAATCTCTATTCCTCCCTCCGCGTGAAATACCAGTCCAATCATCCATACACACCAGAGGTAAAACTTCGCGGAAGTCTATTTCTTTACCTTGTGCCAGCGATTCATCAAATACGAAAGATACCAACGCAATCTCTTGTCTGTCTGGATTGAGACTTTCAGCTTTGTGTTACCATAAACTGTGATAAGTTTTGTGTCCAAGCCCTTGCGGGTTTTTCCCAAAAACATTCATACCACGAAATAATGTGAAATGCCAACTTGATGAAACAAGGTAATTTTATTGATGTATTCTTAGCTCTACATATTTCGGGCGCATACGCGCATCATCAGGAACATTAGATGTTGAGTTTCAGCATATGGTTTTCTACACCGCACACACGAACTACGCAACAGCTCTCAAGACCACCACCCATCCACAAACTCGGTGCAGAAAAGCGTATGCTGAAACTCAACATCTAATGCTCCTGATGATGGGCGTATGCGCCCGAAACATGTAGAGCTAAGAATACATCAATAAAATTACCTTGTTCCATCAAGTTGGCATTTCACATTATTTCATGAGGGAGATGCACGGTCAAACAAACCTCAAATAATCAAACCATGTTTAGAAATTCCTGCGTACTGTTTCCCCGCCCCTACAGCAATGGGCAACGGGTCCATTTATAGTGGAACTGTACTACCTTCAAAGCAGTTCGGATTTACTGTCTCTCTCTATCTCTGACCTACTGAAGTTCTCAGCTAGGATGTCTTGCGGTTTATTCAATCTGCCAGTCGAGTGGGTTTCATGATCTCCTCCTATTTGCCAATAACACGTTAGATTGATACTTGCTTATCACGTACAGGAAGTGTAAGTAAGATTGCATTGATACATCTCCGTTACGCTATACGAGAAAAAGTTGAGAAAGTCATTAAATAGTTCAGTCCGAAATATGGAAGCACAGATGGTGTACGACAAACCTACCTAAATTCGTGTCGGATAAGATAATTTTTTACGTTTTACATCATTCTAAACATGCCATGAAATTGCATATATTACAATTAATTACCAGATATGTAAAATGCTCATATCTTACATGCTTGCCACATACCCTGCCCTCTCTGGGACGAGCTGATCACTCGTTCAGAGGAGACTTACGGACTGTGATGCGTAGTTATATGTGATCTAGAAACCTCGTGAATGAGGAGGCCCTAACCCACTGGGGGCTGTAGCGCCAAAAACAAACAAAAAACCGATTCACTCACCTTGCTTTCTTCTAACAATAATATTCAAATTTAAAATGGTGTAGCCTCCTGTGAGTCAATTTCTTTTCTCTACTTTCCTGCAATTTCTACTGCCATCTCTAAATATTCTACCTGGTGTTCTCTTCTTGACGTCCAAGTTTCTGACGTGTTGGTATAAGAATTTCGAAAGAATACAGGACCTCCTTCTTCACGAATCAATAGACATAGCGCGTTGTTTTAAAACCTTGCGAGATTGTATGTTTACACAGCGGTGTGTTGAGGGTTGGGGTCTTCTAACACGGTAAGCCGTGTCGCTAAGTCAGTGTCCCCGACGTTACAAACAGAGCGTCACATTCTAGAATGACCGAAACCTCCCCCACAAACTTCTCTCTGACCGGAATACAAAGGGCTGTAGCCGACATGACCGGAAATAATTATTCTTGTCACCGACAACTCCTCTGTATTATAAGCCGTCGGGCTGTAATTTCCTTCAAAGTGGGAAGAAGCTCAAATTTTCGCCCAAAATAAAGCATAAGCATTTGTATGCGGTTTACTTTAAGAAGCTGTGGATTATCTCCGATTACACGGCCGTTGCTAAGATAAAGTTGAAAAATGAATTGGAAGGAGTCTGGGAGGACGAAGTTCTGGTCTAAATTGGGTACTGCCTGGGCGTGTTCCAGGACGGACTGAGGAAAACCATACAAAAATCCCAGGCAAGACACCGGGTGTAACGTACAACAATCGAATCAAGTATTAGTCTAGAGCAGAGTTTTCCAAACTTCTTAATTCGGGGACCCCTTTTGACTTCGAAAAATAACCACTGATCCTCACATCCTTACTCATGCAAATATTGAGTTCCCAGATGATAAGTACCCAAAATTAGACATTTGTGTCTCAGAACCGATTTCAGATAGCTACGCTCGCTTGCTGGGATTGTGCGTTCGAATCCCTCCGGCGGCACGGATGTCTGTCTGCTGTGCGTGCTGTGTGTTGTCAGGTAGAGGTCTCTGCGACGCGCTGGTCATTCGTCCAGAGGAGTCCTACCGAGTGTCGTGTGTCTGGGTGTGATCATGAATTCTCGACAATGAAGAGGCCTTGGCCCACTCGGGGTTGTTGCGCCAGGGTAAAAAAATTAAATAATTCCGCGATTAGTTTTAACAAAACATTATTCCTTCAATTTAAAAACTGACCTGTAAAGTATACATTACAGAAATGTATCCACGGATCCTCTGGGAATTGGACACGTTTCACTTGGGGTCGGCGGAGCACACTTTGCTAACCACTGGTCTAGAGACTTTCGGTTAACTCAGATTTTAGCCACCCATCGCGCCCCTTAACGCTAACCACTTCAGTCACGGTGTCTGAATGTACCTCCTTTGCATACACTGCAGTAGGAATAAATTAAATCGACATCTGGATCTACTTGTCATCTGCAATTGAGTGTCGCGTACAACACAAGTGATACGATACCAAGTGCTGGTGCGACGGTTCGGGTCTTCTGCGTTGTTATGCTAAGCAGCAGGGTTACTCATCCCCGACACTTGGAAGAAACGCACCGCTTCATTCTCAAGAGTTGAGAAGTACTACAGGACGTCCTATAAATTCTTCCAGGGCTGTTGTACTCTCTAAGATACTCAAATATCAAATTTCATGAATATCCGTCTAGTGGGATCCGAGTTGTTCCATGCAGACGGATTAAGGGACAGAGAGACATGGCGAAGCTAATAGTCGCTTCTCCCTTATTTTGCGAACGCGCCTAAAACGTGTCAGCTAAAGTTACTGGCTTAGTATTTTACCCCCAGCATGGAGACAGTAAGTCTATCCGAAACGCTGGCACCTGTAGACCAAACAGCGAAGATCACAGCCGCTACAGCGCCAAATCTTACACCAGTTACAAGCCTGCTTCACCGATTCTCGTTCACTGTAGCTTTGTGTGATGGCTTGTGTTCTTCTGGAACTGGGTTGTCTTCTTCCCTGTCAGTCATAATTTTGAGTGATGAAGAACACGGACAGTGACTGCACAGTCGGTGTGCAGTGAGAGTGACTGTGCTCTGTAAACAAATTACTGATTACTAAGAACTTGACAGTTGCTTGCCTCTCGTCTTCACAAACCTTCGCCTTGTCCTGGGCCATATGAATTCCATCCAAAACCTCACACGCTGTTTCTTCAAAATTTACAGTAATATAATCCATTCATTAATGACCAGATTTCATAAATGTTTTATCTGCATTTCAGATTTCTGATGAAAATTTTCAATTCATTTCTCATACTTCACAATCCCATCTCATCTTTCCACTAATGCTCCAAGGAACAAGAAAGAAATAATGATCAAAATCCAGAAGAAGATTAAAGAACATGGGAATGACCATTGTGTTAAAAGGATGCAGTGCTGTTCACAATGGAAGATTTCCACAGGTGTGGTTCATCAGTTATGCCTGCCACATCAACTGACGTTGCATGAAAGCAGTGTTGATAAATGGCACTCAGAAACATTTCCACAGGAAGTGTAACAATTCACCTTACCTCACGGTTTACTGTTCCTTATCTTCTGTTCAAAACTCGGATATCAGTTCGTAGATGCTAATGAGCCTGACACATTTTCAGACTCCAAAGTTTTGAAACGCCACGGTTTACCTCTGACGTAGGTAGGAAATTTTTAATATCGCTCTGATGAATACATAAAGGGACGCATATAACACTGTCCATTGTGATGCACGAAACTGGTGCTTATCAATGCACACGCGAATACTGAATACTTGAATATTCGACGTTTGCAACCTGTCACCATATCTGACAGTGTAAACGCAAGCATGTAATGTCAGTATCGTTAAATGGAAGCATTCGTAGCCATTCGATCAGTATCCTAAGCATCCTGGTCTGTCCAAAGTGCATTATTAATAGTACCTACACAGGCCTTTGACATTTCTTTTATCTGAAAAATTTGTTTCATGCATAGTACACGTCTTTCACTGGTCGAGTTCAAAGTTGGTAGCACTTCAGTAATAGAAAACGTGTCCCGACCATTCAGTACTGGGGATTTATTTTTCTTCGCCTACCAAAATCCACTCCTGGATAAGAACCAAACAACAGCAGTACACTTTTACAAAACAAAATTTATTGGTTTAAGAATAAGAATAATATTGTCAATGTCCACAAGATGGAGAAATGCTGGGAGGAGAAGGTGTATAACTGCAATCATTCTTAATCTCGGCACTAGATGGAGATAAGGGTTCAACTTCACGTTCCGGCAGCTTTACCCTAGACAAATAACTTCGGCACGCATGGAATAGGAGGCTAGGTGGGCCCCAGAAGCCTTACGGACCCCCCCCCCAACTTCTTCTTCTTCTTCTTCTTCTTCTTCTTCTTCTTCTTCTTCTTCTTCTTCTTCTTCTTCTTCTTCTTCTTCTTCTTCTTCAGGCGCTGCAAATTCAACGTTTGAAAGTTCTGGCCTTCTCGTCTCTTCCTTCCACTTAACCCGATCATGGACGAATTTTGTTCATTTATTTATTTTCACAATTCTTAATTCTTCTTTATATCGTTTTCCCATCTATTTTTGGTCTTCCTACCAATCTTGTAGATATCGGTTTCCACTCGTAAAATTTTTTTTACAGTCCTATCACTGGTCATTCGATATACATGGCCAAATCAGCTCTATCTTTGGACCTTAATGCACTTAATTACATTCTTATTTTTAATTAGCTCCTTTAATTCGTCTTTAATTTTACGTCTCCATGCACCACCTCTATCCTTTGTAGGACAAAATATTCTTCTTAATATCTTTCTTTCAGTGTCCCCCACTGCCAGGAAAAACACTACTAGGAACATCTTTCCTTTATGCACCGAAGAACATATCAATATCTGTAAGTCTCGGAATAGTACTCAATTTTTGTAATTTTTTGAATTATTCCTCATCCTAAGGCTCGGTGAGGTCAGGTTGTAACAGACAAGACACACAAACAAGAAAGTGCAAAGTAACTGCATTCAAAATTTCAGCAAGAAAAAAAAAATCTTAAAGTCTCCTACCTGTAAGACACAGGAGAGAGAAAAGAGCAATATGGAAATATTATGAGAGTGGGAACTGAACTGAACTGAACTGAACTGAACAGGGCCGAAATGAACTGGGATGAACTGCTATTGGACCAAATCCAACGCCGGAATGTGTTGTCAGCATTATCGGTACTCCAGCTGATGCATGTAAAGGTCATGGCAAATCTGACAGCAATTCCGGTTGCGTGATTTCAGGCTTCCACAGCAGTGTAAATGAGATACGCGCTCATGTGAGATTCTACGCGGCGTAAATTGGTAGTCATTTACCGACGTTTCGGGACAACCTGTAGGTCCAGTCTTGAAGGGTCAAGTGACATCTCAGACGAGCGCAGGTCTAAAAAATTCCGGTTATTGTAAAACATGTCTATCAATACAACAGAGTTTATTTATCGTGGGCAAGCAGTGGACTTCAGTTTGAGAATATCCGAGCGCCAAGAACAATTCCTCTCAGTTCCATTTTAGGATAAAGGGCACAACAACGAGCAAGCAGTCAACAACAACCAACCAACAACGAAAAATTTCAGGTCGTAACAGAGGTACTGATAAATATAGGTTGAAGAAATCCAACGAGATACAACAGTATGTACATATTTATTTACTGCTAAATTACTCTACATGTTTCAGGTGTCCATCGCACCCATCGTCAGGAGTACATAAAACTTCAGTTGCAGCCTCTGGTACAGATCATACTATCTGGGAAGCAAGCTTCTTCAAACGTGAAGAAGCTTGTTCCCCAGATAGTAAGATCTGTACCAGAGGCTGCAACTACAGTTTTATGTACTCCTGATGATGGATGCCCGAAACATGTAGAGTAATTTAGCAGTAAATAAATATCTGCATACTGTTACATCTCGCTGGATTTATTGAACCCAGAATTGCGATGCACGGAACTACAAATGTAACAAAAAAAGCTGATAAATATTTTACGCCGTCTTAACTGGCCAAGAGTTTCAGACGTTTCGGAAGACCGTATTGTGTCCATTTTCAGGGTCCAGCATTTCAAAAGGAGTGAGACTCCAGAAAACTTGAAATCTTGTTAACCAACAAACAAACCACTAGCAGGTACGCTGTTTTCTTGGATAGTTATCATTCATTGAGCTGACCAAGATATGATATTTATGAAATCCTGTATTTCGTAACGCCGATCCTTGCGGCAGCACGGTCTAAGGCGTAGATCTGCAGCCACTCGATTGCTGGGATCGCGGGTTCGAATCCCTCTCAAGGCATGGATGATCATCTCTTTAGTTTGTTGTGCGTTGTGTAGGGAGTGGCCTCTGCGACGGGCCGATCACTCTTTCAGAGGAGTTCTACCAGCTGTGTGTGTTTACCCGCGTGCGATCTAAAAAACTAAAAAATAAGGAGGTCTAGGCCGGATCGGGCAGTTTTACCACAGAAAAAAACAAATTCCTAACATTGTTCTTCTTTTGTCCAGTATCATCCCTACAGCCTATCCCTTTATTTTACCACAATATTCACTTTAGCTTAAAATTTATCTATAATATTTTTAAACATTTTATTCCTATACCTGATTCAAACACACACGTTCCTTCCATCCCCTACATGATATTACTCAGTAGCCTAACTGTAAATTCACACTGCCGCTGCCGGGATAGTTCAGTCGGTATAGCGACTCGCTACGGGCTGAACGGTCCGTGGATGGAATCCCGGTGGAAGCGAGATTTTTCGCACCCGTCTAGACCGACGTTGGGGCCCACCCAGCCTCCTATACAATGGGTACCGGCTCTTTCATGGGGGGTAAAGCGACCGGGGTGTAGCTTTGACCACCCACCACATCTAGCGCCGAAGTTACAGAAAGAGTAGAGCTATACCTCTACTCCTCCTCTGGGCCTTCGTGGTCTGTTCTAGGGTGAACTATACCTTTACCTTTACCTTTTACCTGCATCCACACCCGACTGCCCCGATTCTCATCCCCCTTCCTATTTCGGAGACATTTCCCTCCAGCAGCTCATTCCTTTACCCTGAACAACGATGCAGCAAGTTCCTCCGAAACTTGGTACCTGTCTACTCAGACCCACGGTGTTTTATTTCCAGAAGGACGCAATCTGTATCAGTTCTTAAGTATGGTAGATGGAGACACATATCTGGGCGAGTTCGCAAAGCAAACAGCGACTTCCAATCCAGTCTGTCTGTCCGTCACTCCGTTCGTCTGTGCACAGGCAACAATGCTACTCCCATCCGACAGAATTCTGTGAAACTTCGTGTTTGAGGTAATTATTAAGCTTTTTGTCAGATTTTGTTTAAAATAGACAAAATATGAGACTCTTTATTTGAAGACCTGCGTCTTAATACGTGATTTGTCTTTATAGCAGAGACAGAAGGTGTTCTCTGTGAGGTAGAAACTGACGTCGAAGAAACAAACAACGATCTAAACGTCTATCTCCCGTTGCGAGACAGGAAAACGAAAGACGACATCTCGCCCTGTAAGAGAATGGTACAGAAAACAGGTTATTCCCACTTTCACGCGGGAGGTGGAAGAAATACGGAACAGCCGGAGAGATCAGAAACACGGTTGACGGGCTAAACATAATCCCTTGCGAAAAGAAATATAAAAAGCAGTGGCAATGTTTACACTACATTGGGACTCTGCCTCATAATTAGAACGTTAGGAAAAGTAGGGAAAACGACGTAGTTAGCGTGTTATAAGTGTTATGCCCTGCGGATATTTTCTAACTTTTTTCTACAGAACTGAATGTTTTGAAGCTGGTGAAAACTAAACATACTTGTACTTTCATAATAAATATAACTACAATTTATTTACTCCCGTTCCTAAGCACATGAATTGACTACACATTCAAAAAATGTATGCAGTATTTACATTTCAAATTTTTCGAATGTTGGTGAAGATACAAGGACTGTATGCTTATATAATGCTTCTATGTCTGAACAACAATAACAACAACAACAACACAACAACAAATTGAGTCCAGCGCAAGTAGTAAATGGTAAAGCAATACCATTACAGACCTGGAAAGGCCCTGAGGTTTCCAGGAGGTTAAGGCTCCCAGATTTCAAGACAATCTGTACATGAAGGTTGTAAGGTTTTCAGCTTTACGCATAGGCCGCCGTTACCCTCTAGGAAATATTCCTGGTACTAATTTCTGTTAGAGGCTGAACAAATTCCAGGGCCATAGCGCGGCCGGAAGATTATGTCAATGAAAAATTCCAGTGACACTGTCGGGAATAGAACCCGCAACATTGCGGCTTGTAACGCAGTGCCTCAACCAAACGCGCCACCACCTGCCCCAGCGCAACTAGTACTTACTATATTTATTTAGAAAAAACACAGCCTGATGATGGCTTGGATTTAGCCGAAACATGTAGCTGTGTTGTCCTCAACAAATAACGGAAGTAATAGCTGCGCTGAACTGAATTTTTTTCTGTCGTTCAAGAGTAGAAAACGCAATGGAGTAAGTAAAAAAGGATGAAGGTAATGATCTCATGCATTTTTTTGCATGTAAACCTTCCTGATTGCCTGTAGGAGGGTGAGAGTCGAGCCACTTTAAACGTAGTTTCTGTAAAGGCTACTTCGTACAGCGCTCATCGTGACAAGGAAAGAAAATTCTGAATGATATAACATATATATATATATACCTGTTAAGCAGAACCGAGACGAAGTACAAAGCAACACCTCACTGAACATACTGCAAGTGTGTCAGAGCCTGTTAATCACGGGAGTGGTGCTGTGTACAGCAATAGAGTAACAGAAACAGTGGCACTGAAAGGTAGTACGAGTGGTTTGCTTGTTTGAATTAAGAAACATGAAATTATTTTAATGCTGTCAGTTGAGTAAGACAGTCATATACGTTGCAACAGACGGTGTATATTTATCATACTGCAGGCTGAAACAGAGCTCAACAAAGCCACCACAACGTGCTCGTCCGTGTTTAGGGAAAAGAAACGAGGTTTAAGTGTCCAAATATTTTTTGGAATTTTTCTTTAATATACCCACTAGCTATAATCTTTTATTCTTTTCAGACATCGAAAAGAAAGCTGAACAATCATTAATATTCTATAAGAATTAAGAAGGACAGGAGGTAAAATTTGCCCTCTCCACGTCACGAAGGCATATGAGTGGAACACAGATGTAACGCTATCCATTATTAACCTCCGCGCTATATGGAGGTGAGCGGTGAAATTAAGGCGCCGATCGTTTTACCCCCGGGAAAGAACTCCGTTAGACTTGCTCATCGAATAGGGGGCTACGTGGGCCCCACAGCTGTCTGAAAGAATTGAACATTAAAAACTTGATTCTTAGTGAAATAAAACAAATATAAAAATCATATTTTTATTGTTACACCGTGCATGTTGTCGAGTTACTCAATTATTACACCAACTACTGCACATATATAAATTTTATATATGTGCAGTGGTTGGTGCAATAATTGAGTAAATAAACAATCGTGTTTTTCTGAAGTTATTCCTATTGTAACTCTACACTATTTACACCCAATATGACCTACTGGATGTGCCAATGAATAAACCACAAATTAAAAATCAAATACATGTAGACCGAATTCCATACTAGCACTGACCAAAGCCTCGGAGTTTGTTTGTTCTTCCAGTATGCTAAGTTAATACCGCCGACTTCATAGGACAGGCACGATGCAAAGTCAGGTAAATCATCAGGCGACAATCGTAAACGTTTAGAATTTATTTTATTTATTTATTCGTCATTTGTTTAACGATGCCGTCAGAAACTACGAATACAAATATTCGAATTACAAGACGACAGAGAATAATTAATTGTAAACGATGTTTAAGACAGCAAACGTAATAAAATGCAAGGAAATACAGGGTGTCCTTTTTGCTCCCAGTCACTTGAGAGTGAAAAGTCGCCAAATAACATGAATCCCATTTAAGCGGGTAATTTTCGTCTGCACGAAACAACGCATATTAATTAAGGGGGATTGGGTTAGTGTGTAGAATGCGTTTTACACATTAGCACCAATCAAATATGTTCATAAAACTATGTTTTACTCATCACGTCTTTTAGCTTAGTACGTTGATACCCAGTGGCGATGTACTGCAGGGCTAAATGTTTTGAAATGACTGAAAAACGCTTTTTCCCCTTGCGTTTCCCTCCGCTTACTGGCCCGTTTACCTTCCACAGTAGGCGAAAAATAACATTGCTCGCTCTGAACATCAATTTGTCGGACAATGACGTACAGTTCGATAAAAGCATTGAATTCGATAAGTTATTAATTTAAAAATCACAAACAATAAATCACTCCTTAACACTTTATAGTTCACGGGTGACGTTTCGAATTATCGTGCATTTATCCGTGGTCACTGATGTGTCTGTTGCCATGAAAGCTTATAAATAACTGTAACGGTCTGTTTGAATTGGCCGACTTCAGTTACAACTATTTGTAGCTCGTCGTAAGTACGGATCGCTCTCAAGGGATATACAGGGGGATTTAGAAGCCGCTTTGCTCTTTCAGTACTCTTTATTCACTGAGGTTCGAACACCACAACTTTTGGTTCCAGCACCAACAAATTTTCGTTGCTCGTTGTTCATCTAGCATTCCCAACTGCGATCAGCGTACATCTCTGCACAAATGACTACCTCCTAAGCCTAGTGATACAGATACCACCAATGAACACTTGCCCATAGCTAGCATCGCAAACAGAAATCAATTCATGTGTGTGAGGGGGAACTCAACAGTCTCATCCATATAGCCTGGCAAGTGCATGTGTGAATACCAAACAAACTTTACCTCTTCTCTTTCAATATACAAACTAGCCAACGCTCGACGAACAGTTTATCTCCTCACCTTCTTGGTTGCCTAATTCGAGGTTTGAACTACGGAACCTGGCCGGTTACATAACCAATACAAAGGATTCTACCATAGACTACAGCAAGGAACACGAATGACTTATTACATGGTGCGCTGTTTATTTGTTTTGTGCACATTGTAAACAATTATTTTTAATGTTCTGTTGAACGTGCATCGTGATATATCCATGCAATAAGAACGCAACAGGATGCGCTATTTACTTTCAGTACATTTCAATAATTAACTTCTACATGTTTCGAGCAGGTTTACTGGTCATCATCAGGAGGTATCACTCTGTATATACAGCAATTGGCATAGGTCATGCGTTTATGTTGACTGACTGTTGGCAGGATCGGGATGGAACTCATCCCGATCCTGCCAATAGGGTGCGGATGTTGCCGTGCGACGGCACCATCCGCACCGTACACACCACTTACGTAGCGGCTCTCAGGACCACCACCCATCCAAAAACTCGGTGCAGAAAACCATATGCTGTAACTCAACATCCAATGCTCCTGATGAAGGGCGTATATATGTCGAGCTAAGAATATATTAATAAAATTACATTGTTACATCAAGTTGGCATTTCAAGCTATTTCAACATTGGTGCTATTTGCGCGATTAAACTGTTTTGCGTAATTTACAGTTTAGTCTAGGATTTACGTCTTTTACAGCTGGAAGACAAGAACAAAATTCATTGACTATCTGTATCAACAGACACTGTTTCAGAAAAACAGGACAACGCAACTCGGTGCGGACGGAGGGTAAAAAATAAAGTGGATCGTAAAATCTACGAAGACGATAGCCGGAGAAAGACGGATGGATATCGAGGCGAACTTCAGCAAGCTGCACTTAATCAAATGGTCCAACTGGAGTGTAAGAAGAAGTAGCCAGCTGTGGTTACAAACAAGAAAACACTCTGACCTTGTACACATACAGGGGTTTACCTAAAATATTATTACTGACAAGAATTACTGCTTACTTGTTAGACATTTATAGAAGAAGCTATGTACAGCAACTATAAACTGCATCTGATGAGGATACTGCTCGTAAAAATATTATAGAGTTTTGTTTCATAAGCAGCGATAATCGAAAAAATACAATCCAAATTATATTCCACAAATCGCCTTTCGTAGTTCAGATTACAATAACATTATTTAGAGTCTGCAGCCTCATTCTTCAACTTTGTGTCTAGGAATACACAATAAAGTAAACTAACTGAACATCCTGTCCCTCTGAAAATCGGGACGTACGTCTATGTCCCTTAAAATCAATAGATAGAATGCATTTAGTGTGAACATGATAGCTGGTAACGTACAAATCTAAAGTACGGCCGGAATTTTTCGGACCAGTTAGGTGTCGTCGGACACTGCACTGATTTTGACGAAATCTTACTTTAAAATAATGACCTAAAATTTTTCATAATTCAAATGTTCAGCTAGCGATAAATGCTTTCATTAACGAGAGTTTTTGATAAAAATTCCTTCAATTAATAGCTTCACTTAAGAGACGGAACTTGAGAAATAAAGCAATAGAAGGCGTCATTTTATTATAATAATAATAATAATAATAATAAATAACGGCAAAATTTGCCCCTGTCCACTCCATGAAGGCGTATAGAGGAGGAGAGATATAGCTCCACTAATTTTTAACCTCGAGGGAGGTGAGTGGTTAGCTTCACGTCCCGGCTTTCTACTCACTGGGAATAATCACAGTACCCTTTGAATAGGAAACTGAGTGAGCCTCAGAGCCAGTGTGGACAGAAAATCTATTGACTCTGCCGCGATTTAAAGTCCTGATTGTCCAGTATGTAGCCCAGTCAATACTCCAACTACGTTATTCCGGCTCCTGTAATAATGGAAGCAGTACTAATAATAAAATTTTGTGGTATGGTACACACAGTGCCATTTTCAGTAGCTCAACTTCGTATAATTAGTCAACAATGGATTGATAAGAAGTAGGTGAAAGCAATTATGCAGTAATGTAACATTAAGGAGACGTCTGAAGACTGTGTAGTTATCACAATTTACAATATCAGTTTAATGAATGCCGCGTAAAATAAAAGTAAATCAATCACTGTACAGGGCTGGACAGGTCCCTAGGCCTCCATGAGGCTGAGGCTCCCAGAATTTCTAGAGAGTAGGCATATGAAGGTGGCAAGGTTGTCAGTCTTACGCACCGGCCGCCTTTACTCCTCAGGAGATAACCCTGGTACTCAATTCTGTTAGAGGCTGAGTCAATCCTAGGGTAATAATACGGGCGGAAGGACTATCGGGAATCGAAACCACGACCTTCCGGATTGTAGTGCACTGCCTCAAACAACTGCACCGCCGCGTGCATGCAGAACGCATTAAAACTGAATATTTACTGCCGCACTTATTAATTACTTACTTACTTGCTTAACTCACTTACTTATTTACTCCATGGAGCAGAGTCCTTCTCGGAGCAGAGTCCTTCTCGAGAAGCTAACCGGTTCTCAGCTATTCAAGAAATTCCCCGCATATTATGAAACCCGAAGGTTCATTAACGAATATACACGTGCCCGCCACCTGTCCCTATCCTTAGCCAGATCCATCCAGTCTATGCCCCTCCATCCCACTTCTTGAAGATCCATATTGATTTTATCCTCTCATCCAAGCCTGAGTCTTGCAAGTGGTCTCTTTCCTTCAGGTTTCCCCACCAAAACCCAGTATGCATCTCTCCTATCCCCCATATGTGCTACACGGTCCGCCCATGCCGTTCTTCTCGATTTCATCAAACATGTAATATTTGGTGAGGAGTACACATCATTAAGCTACTCCTTATGTAGTTTTTCCCACTCCCCTCTTACCTCGTCCCTCATAGGCCCAAATAAACTCCTCAGCGCCCAAATCTCAAACACTCTCAGCCTAAGTTCCTCCCTCAATGTGAGCGACCAAGTTTCACACCTACACAAAACAAAAGGCAAAATCATAGTTCTGCATATCTTTAAATTTTTGAATAGCAAACTGGAAGACCAAAGATTATGCACCATATTATAACAAGCATTCCCTGACTTCAATCTGCTCTTAACTAACTGCCGCACTTTGCAAACTAAAATATAATGCAGAGGCCAGAGATAGTTCTCTGACAGTGTCACCACACGTCAGTGGCAGAAAAGATAATTAAAAATACAACAGAAATTCATAAATGTGCAATCAAATGCACAAATGAAGGCCAGGTTGTTCATGTCCACGTCACAAAAGCATATGGGTTTAGCAGAAATATCGTTGTATTCTTCCTTAACCTCTGCACCAGATGAAGGCGAATTGTTAGTTTCACGCTCCAACCGCTTCACCCCACCCAGAAGAGGTTCCGGCACCCATTAAATAGGAGGATTATGGGCCCCCATAGCCGATTTCTACCTTATGCAGAACAGACAAATCTGACAATCCTGCTGGGGAATCTAAAACGGCATGTAGCCTCTCCGATCCCTAGCCCACTTACTATATCGACAGAGGTACCTCGGATCCTATAAAGTACACTGAGCATATAAATATTATTTGTTACCGCTGTGCAGACAACAGAGTACGAATGTAACGTTATGATATGAAATCTAACTGAATCTTCGGTATGAATATTCTATGAGAAGGTATGAGTCATTTAGACCCTCAACGAAATCGACGTGGTATCCAGAATCCCGAAGTTCATTACCATATTCACAAAAACATCAACAGGCTCCATCTTGGGCCATATCAATTTAGTCCTCATATCGTGCCTTAGTCGCGCTTTCGGATTCCCACCCCCACACCCCCTCCCCTAAATCTAGATTCCCCAGCCATCAAAGAATGACGTACGATATATACCGATATCATCTCTTGCGAGTGGATATAGATATAGAAATTTCGTGAATTTTCTGCCGATATAGATACTCGTAACTTAGTCCCATATGGTAGGCCCTTCCCCTCCCTACTTCGAGTCTACAGGAAGCCATCAAATAGACTATTGTAAGATGCCATCAATAAATGTCAAGGTTTATCGCTCTTCCGCACCACCACGCACTTGGATACTGCTCTACAGCGAATGAAGACGCCTCAATTTGGTGTCATTTTCCTACATATTTTTAAGTGCGCCCCCTATCTTTGTGTTTTCAACGATATTTATGGCAAACAAAACACAAAACTTAAATATATAAAACTTTAAATAAAACTTTTTCAGTATAAAGGAAATATGCCCGGTGCTCTTTTTCTTTTTATATGTTGTTTGAATTTATTTTTATATCAGACAAAATCAATTATTTTACAGTAATTCATATTATGCCTGTCTTAAGTTTTGTGTTAAACAGGAATAACAGCAAGACGTATTTTTTTATGTTCATTGGGCCGTGCATCGTATAACAGGGCAATAATTATCCAACAAGATGCAACAGAATACAGTTTATTTAAATCTGTCAACTGTTCAACATGTTTCAGGTGGTATTTCACCCATTATCAGGAGCTCTTAACACTGTAACTACAGTATCTGGCATTAATGAGACCGTTACTGCTACCTGTCGTGAACGTGGTTGGACATCCGTCCAGCCACGTTCACGACAGGTAGCAGTCCAGGTCTCAATAATGCCAGATACTGTAGATACAGTGTTACGAGCTCCTGATAATGGGTGAAATACCACCTGAAACATGTTGAACAGTTGACAGATTTAAATAAACTGTATCTAGGAAGTGTGTCACCCCCGTTGTGTGTGTGAAACTTTGAAAATTGTATGTAGTCAAACACAACTGTGTCACATTAGGTGTACTTTAATTACTATATAATGGAAAACTACATGTTTCGGCCTGTACTGGCCATCTTCAGGTTGTCTTAGGGGAACTTAAGATCTTACTATAAGCAAGACTATACTAAGACAACCTGAAGATGGCCAGTACAGGCTGAAACATGTACTTGTCCATTATATAGTCATTAAAGTACACCTCACGTGACACAGTTGTGTTTGACTACATACAATTTTCTAAATAAACTGTATTCTGTTGCATCTTGTTGGATAATTTCTGCCACAATAGTACGAAGATTTAAGCCTACTGAGATGTTAGGCCGAGTAGACCGGTATAGAGTCAGCGACGTCTTGAAGCTGACCTCCACGGACATTCGCAAGGATAAGCTGGAAAACGAGAGGAAGTTCCACGTTTCCTTATGATTCTTAAGGACAGACAGCTTGGTACTGAATACGAAGGCACTACACTCGTTCTAACGTTTGGTGTTTAGCAGTAGACAAGTCAGAGTTCACAAGACTCTGATTCTTCATCAGCATCGTTGTAAGATTGTCAAACATCGCAGTATTCATATTGCACAAGCATTGGTCACATTTTGAGATCATATCAATGTTATATATATATATATATGTGTGTGTGTGTGTGTGTGTGTGTGTGTGTGTGTGTGTGTGAGTGAGTGGAGCGTGTGTTTCTATAGTCTACTACAATCCCTTTAAGCCAGGTGGGTTACTTTTGGCACTACCGAATCTGATATTCAAAACTTCTACATTCCTTCCACAAAGTACTTTGCTGTATCCTGTGTGAATCTCATAAAAGAAAACACAAAGTTTTCTTTCTGCAGCATTAACTCATTTGTTTTAATATCCGAGATGTGGTGTGTTTACATTGCGGTACGAACAGGTTAGTCTCAGTCCTTAAAGGATTAAAACAATTCTTACTGTTCGACATTAGAATGAAAAACTTCCAGTTATGTAATCTGTCTAGGAATATGCACAGTAAAGTCAATCTTAATTCCTTCACTCAGATGATGTCGAGAGACAGCCCAGTGTAGCATCAAACTTGTGTATTGAAGAAGTCAACACTGTATGGGAATCAATGGCCAACATATAACTGTGCGGGGATCGCATAGTTGGCATAGCGTCTAGGCTATGTGCTAGACGAAGCAGGGTTCGATTCCTGGTAGGGACAAGAAATTTTTTCTTCCCCAGAACACCCCGATCGAATATGGTACCCACCCAAACTCTTATTCAATGGACACTGAAAGGAGGGATAGGAAGAACAGCAAAAGCGTAAAGCTGACTTCTCACCTCCATCTAATACCTAAATAAATGCAGTTGAACCTCCATTCTCTCGTGTGTCTTCATAGCCTACAACGGGACAAATTTACCTTTTCGTCCAACTGTTTCTAACATCTGAATGAGCGGACGACAACAAATCATCACGCACTGCTCCAGTTTAAGTGTGTAGGTCTACGCTTTAACAACGGTGTTCCTCGGCATGCTTCGATTTCATTAAACTGCTTATTATTCCGTATTATTCCGCATTTCCGGTTACTTTTTAGTAAACTTTTGTGTTTTGCTTCTTCTTAATTCATCCGGGTAGCTCGGTCATTGTAGTGACTATGATGGGGCCTAAACACATGTATTTAGATTTCTGGCAGGGGTACACATTCTTATCGTCTCCAGAACGTTCCTCTGGGGCCCAACTAGCCTCCTATACAATGAGTACCGTGGATTGTTTCCGCGAGAGCAAGGCGACCAGTTGTGACGGTCTCCAGTCACCGTCATCTAGTGCTGAGGTTAAGGTGTACGACTATATCTATGTTCCAGTGCTGTGCCTCCATGGCAGGAATAGGGTTAGTGACACAGCTACCTTTCTGGTCTAAATATTTTAACAAAGAAAATCGCTTCCGTGACAGACCAGCGTTTAACCACTTTTTCATCTGTGTGTTACTTAACGACCTCGTCGATTCCTGAGATTATCCAACGTGGGTGATGAAGAAATGCGTACAGAGCAGTGGTAGAATGATGCTGACAAGGAAAAGCCGAAATACTAGGAGAGTAACCTATCTCAGAGCTGCTTTGTCCACCACAAATCACATGCAAAATTTGTATTTACAGTAATGGTAACATTTCAATAGAGTAATTCATTAATCAAATATATCTTTGATATATATTTTAAAATGTATGCTAGACTAAACATATCTATTCGCAAATGATACCAGTAAAGTCTGGTGGATTCGTCCCAGAGAAAATATATTGTGTAACATAAGAATTGACGTAAAGAAGTGTTTGTATAACTCATGATTATAAACTGATAACTCAGGATTCAAAGATACCAAATACTGTCGCAATATTAAAGCTGTGTTAGTTGAACGTACAAACAAATGTAATTGACTGTGAAAACAATTTCTTACCTTTATCTTAGCCATTCGATGTAGCGGCTAATGTATTCTGGCTCCCTTATGTAATGCAATAAAATTTGTTTAGCAAAGCAAATATTTAATAATAAAAAAAAAATTAAGAAGCAAGGAAATAAACAGGTCGGTGGGAAGGACAATGAGAAATATCCAGAAAATAACAATACAAACGAGAGAAAGAATGTTCGTTAATGCCACAAGCAGTTCAGTCAGTAATTACACTGGATATGGGATGGGTGGCCGGAATCTGCTTCTCGACCACAGAAGGATTCACAGTTTCAGCAGGACCACCTCTGATGCCTACCCTAAAACCTCGCAAGTCCACTGCTGGAATATAATGCTGACCACTGCCTCCCGGTTCATACCTAGCCTGCATTGCATAGCATTTCATCTTCATTTGCCACATACATCCTCATGGTTGGTGATCAGACACGAAAACAAATTTATATCTACTTTTCCTCAGAGGCCTACATAAAATAAACATAATGGTCAGTTTTAAGTTCCGTATAGGTATACTGCTTCTGTGTAGACGCACAGATAAAACCACATGCTCATTCACAATTTCCAGTGTGGCTGGTGGCTATACAAACAGGTTTTTGCCAATAAAGAAACACGTAGCAGAAGTCTTTCACTGCCACATTTGTTTAATAAGGCGTGGAGCTTCTGGAAGCCGTTTTAGCCGCAAATTGAAATTTCAAAGCGTCACCACATCAGAAGTTACGGAGTAAGAAGCAGAGAATTTTACAAAAGCAGTGCGCCGTTACTGACGCTGAGAATTCCTTCATTCAGCTAAGAGAAATTTAGAGAGCAGCTTAATTACAAAGTAGAATATTTACTTAACAGCACGGTACCGTCCAGGGTGCAAACACAAATCAGAAAACACAGCAGTATATAGGCGTTCATTTTAAGCTACATCCACTCACGCAGACAAGACTCCTGCATAACCTGCGGCGTGGGGGGCCCGTGGATTAGAGACACCCCCAATCCTGCAGAACATTAAAATATGTTGAGGGTTCTTTCGGACTGGATTCCTTTCTAATGTCAGAAGACAGTATTATGGATCCCTGTTCTGAGATTAGGGAGGAATTTCATTAATAGTTACAGGCAGCCTGACAACAGAAATGCGGGGGGAGGGGTCCAACTATCGATTAGCGAGGGGCCCCCGACGGTTTGCCTACGCCATTGGGTACGTTTGAACCCTATCCTTAACCAACACTATCCCTCGTGCCAGAACTGCAATATTTAACACTGCTAATACCAAAGCCAAAATCAGTGCACGATAGTATGCCAGTTTCATGCTTTTCCTACAGATAAAACATAATGTATTATCATGCATCTAACAAATATTGTGATGTCTTTCTGTCAAAATTTTACATGGTGCTTCTCCAATTTACTTCCTGGCTGTCGCAAATTCGGCGCTTCTGTAATAATCCTATTACAATAGATTTATTCTGGCTTGTGACAACGCACAGCTTGGTAGATGGTACCGATATTCCGAAGTGAACTGTTTCGACCTTGATAAGTGAGCTTGTTGTAACATCAATATGGACCCAGCACCTCACTCCAAAACATTGGTATTCAGCTACTAAGCAGCATTACGTCACATTCCAAAAGAACTGTCTTTATAATCACCGCAACAGGAACCTAAAAGGTACTCTTAATAACTGTCATGAGAACGTCAAATGTCTTCATAATCGCCGCCACATGAATTTCGAGTACCTTTTATTTCACTTCGCACTTTTACAAGAAGCAACAAATCAGCAAGCAATATGTATATACGGTCATTAAACACTTTACAATCCAACTAATGCACAATATATATGTGCAGTTCACTACACACACGCACAGCTGGTCACAATATGCTGCCATAACACCGAACTTGTCCATGTCAACGGACACGATAGAATCATTCTTGTTAATTTTTAGCCAAGCACTGTACATTCTCCCTGATGATGGATCCTCTGTGATCCGAAACATGTTGGAGCACTTTTAAATATTTTATAATTTTAATTGTATCTACATATTATATATTGTGCATTAGTTAGATAATAAAGAGTTTAATTATCATTGATGCACGGTGCAAACATGAAGATCTATAAGGTCAGGTGGTGACTTGGGGACAGGAATAACTTCAGCTGATACTATTCACTAGCTATCACAAAGTCTAACTAACTAATTAACTAACTAACTGCCCGACTGACTGACTGGCTGACTAACCAACTAACTAACTAACTAACCAACTAACACCCATCAAACCAACTAACTAACTAACACCCACAAAACCAACCAACCAAACACCTAACTAATTAACTAACTAACTACGAGTAGATAGAGAATGGTCCTCCTGAAAAACCAATACATCTTCATCTAGTCAAGCATATCCCCACACTTTGTGAAAATGTAAGTTATTATCCTGTTCACAACTGAACCCTAACCTGAACCAAACAAGTTCAGCTCATTACATTGCTTTAAGGCGTATATTAACATTATCCTCCCATCTATGTCTATGTCTTCCAAGTGGCACCTTTCTTTCTAATTTCCAAACAAAACACAAAAAGCATTTCTCTGAAATTCTAATTTTCAGAATTTCAGAAGTCCGTTTCGTCAGCCCAGATTTCTGCTAATGTAATACAAGGATTAGAGACACCTTTTAACTTAACTAAATAGGTATCAGAATTAATATGCTTGGTGCAGAAAATAAATTTTAATGAGATTCTGGATAGCTTCAAGTAACTGCAGGGTAGA
>Ga0123352_10003652_pt1 | contig 22369 bp, 10 predicted proteins | sample TergutLab28metaG_FD_89700 | JGI IMG/M metagenome (GOLD analysis project Ga0123352, IMG submission 89700) | Labiotermes labralis P1 segment gut microbial communities from Petit-Saut dam, French Guiana - Lab288 P1 | ecosystem: Host-associated > Arthropoda: Insects > Digestive system > Gut ...
AACCTATCCACAGTGACCATGCAGTACAACCTATCCACAGTGACCATGCAGCACAACCTATCCACATTGACCATACAACCTACCCACAGTGACCATGCAGCACAACCTATCCATAATGACCATGCAGCACAACCTATCCACAGTGACCATGCAGCACAACCTATCCACAGTGACCATACAACCTACCCACAATGACCATGCAGCACAACCTACCCCCAGTGACCATGCAATACAACCTATCCACAGTGACTATGCAGCACAACCTATCCACATTGACCATACAACCTACCCACAATGACCATGCAGCACAACCTATCTTTCTGCCAACAGTACATTACACATTACATTACATTTCTCATAAGTAATAATAACAGAATTTATGTTCTGATTTTTTTTGTTTGAAAACAGATTAATATTTTCATTCGACGCTACTATTCAGTACACTAATAAAACAGTACATTATTTGAATGAAACATATGTGTAGCGGAAAACTCAAGTTAATACTTATATCATAATACTCCAAGCAGTACTAACATATACGTTACATCAACCCGAGTCCCTATATAAAAAGCATGATCGTGAATCATGCTGGTGTATTAACTACATTTACCGGAGGTAAATTAGCTGAAGGAAAAAGCTGATAATAGATTCGATCTATAGCAAAGGTAAATACCTGAGGCCGCATGATCCCAGGACGGCGAAAGAGTAAATTCTGTGGTAGAAATAATAGAGTTACATTCATTCATTTAGTAATCTGTCTTACGTCAGGTCCAAAGCCTCTTCCAAAGCGAGCTCTCCATATAGTGCGATCTAGAGCTTCCTCCTTCAAATAAGAGTATCCTTTCCTTGGGGTCATCAAGTAGCTTCCTGCGTCTTCTTCCTCGTCTTCCTGTCATTTCTATCGCCCCTTTTATCTTTCCTTCAATAACCTGTTGTAGAAGGCAGATTCTACGCATAAATGTGACCAATCCAGTCAGCCTTCCGTTTACTTATTTCATTTAGGATATTCTTCTGCTCCTTGACTCTAACAGTTACAACCAAAATGAAGCCCTGAAATTACTGTAGTTACGGTAATAGGTATTCAAATTTATCGTAATATCGTTTCTTTAATTTTGGTCTAGAACTGAAAATTATAACACTGCGTCTACGCAGAATATAAATTCACTTTTTGTAACACCTAGACCACTTACGGTATATTTGAAGCATGCGAGATTCTGAGATTCTTAGTGCGGTGGCTACAAAATTTGTCTTATTGGGCGTGACGTCGTGGTAATTGGTAAATTTCTGACTACAAAGCGTGACATCCCAGGAGACACTAACATTTATTGTAAGTATAATAAAAGGTCACTCCATTCCAATTTAGAGTTCAACAAACCACGCAGAAGACGGAGGGAATTTCCAATTTTGGCACCAAGCGAAACGAACAGATCCTGAGTTGGTCTGGTCTCGTCGTGGTGTCCAGTTTTCATTCCAGACACGTTGGTTCTGGAAGAAGTCACGCAGGTCCCTACACAATACTCTCTTCATAATCCGCAACAACCCACCCCCCCCCTCCCCCCACAACTTGCCCGTGCGTGTGGTCCAACCGCTACAGCAATATTCTCTAAAAAATAGACTGGAGAATCTTTCTCTATTTCACGTCAAAATTGTCAGTCCCTTCCCCAATTATATCATTATGACCGACACAACTGACCCATTAAGTCACAGACGTTCATCGTGTCATCAAATAACCTCTTTCCCATTTACACTAAATAGACCCTTTATACAGGTTTTTGTTCTGGAAACCTGAGGGAAAGAGACCACTTGGAAGACCCAGGCGTAGATGGGAGGATAATATTAAGATGGATCTTCAGGAAGTGGGATTTGCGGACATGGACTGGATTGATCTGGCTCAGGAGAGGTGGCAAGCACTTGTGCATGCGGTAATGAACCTTCGGGTTCCGTAAAATGCGGGGAATTTATTGACTAGCCGAGAACCGTTAGCTTCTCAAGAAGGTCTCTGCTCTACGGAGTAAGTATGTAAGTAAGTAAGTAAGTAAGTAAGTAAGTAGTAAGTAAGTAAGTAGTAAGTAAGTAAGTAAGAACCTTAACAGTACAAGTATGCGGAACGTGTCACAGAAGTACGAATATAATTCAGCGAATGCTGTCTTAAACGGAACCTGAATATAACGGAAATCCGTCTTTAGCAGACAACATCCACAGTCTTGAGGATCTTTAATTAAACTTTAAGTACTTTCATGACAAGGAAACCGCCTGCAACGGAAAAAAATTCGATCCCTTGTGGTTCCGCTATAGACAGATTTCACTGTGCATAAAATACAATACAAATCCGCAATATGTGTTTTGCGTAGTTGTTTGTGGACATACTGTAAGAATATGATTTTTTTCCTTTTTATTCAAGGCTCGACAGCCCTAGTGGATCTAGGTCTCGTCATCAAAGTTTCCAGATTACACTCAGACACACCACAGTCGGTAGGACTCCTCTAGACGAGTGATCGGTTCGTTGCAGAGGCCGCTACCTACAAACCACACAACAAACACGAGGCACAGATATCCACGCCACCGGCGGGATTCGAACCCACAATCCCAGCAAGCGAATGGCCGCAGACCCACGCCTTAGACCGCGTGGCCACTAGGATCGGTGTATGATACAATACTGACAGATATACTGTAAGTTATTCGTGCCAGAAACTACGTAATAACATGCACATTACTTAGACTTTTTACTTGAAAAACAATTCTCCCATAAAGTAGGGGAGAGCGAAGAAATAATCTCTGTTATTATGGAAACCTAATATCAATCACGATTCCATCAACCCCTCATAAAAACATACGGCATCTAAATGGAGATTAAATTACAAGTTAATCCGTTGAAAATGATTACGCAATATAATACAACGGCCATTAATCAAACACACAACATATATAGATATACGGTTTGCCCCTCGCAGTAAGAACACTGGCCAGAGAGACGCAGGGTAAAGAATGCTCCCACCTGGCAGTGTGGCCTTATTACTGGAGCAAGTCCGTCTCCACAATACACACATCACAGGCTGCCCTTCTTTTGTCAGCCACCACAGCAACTAGCGAGTGTTGCATTCTGTTTTACTTTTCATTTTATTCAGACCAACAACGTGCGTCTGTCCGTCCGTTCGTACAGACCTCAACCATCTCCCGGAATCTCTAGAGGCCTGCATTTTGTATACACGTACAGTTATAACCAGTACAGATACAATTCACGAGTCATGAACGAGACGAAAACACCGACGCAAAAGACACAGCGTTCATCTTAACACGTGGTTCTCCAAGCCGAGGCCTGCCAGCTTGTGTTACGCGGAACCCGAGCCAGTCCACAGTAACGGGTCTGGCCTTTTGACACGAAAAGGTTGGAGATCCACGGCTTAATACAAATAAATTTGCTTACACGACGTTTGATAGACAGGCGAATAGGTCGACAGACACATGGATTGCGGGGTGGAGAGCGGGTAGGTGGATATACACGGGAGTGGATTGTTTGGACAGGCTGTTGAATTACTTACATAAAATAATGATAGAGTATCCCTGTTAAGCCATAGTACGTGCGTAGTTCGGTATATTTTGTAAGACTGTCGACGCAGAATCATATAACTTGAACTTACATGTCCCACGACCCTGCTGTGATGGAAATCTAACCATTTCAGCGTATACTGTGTTTTGTTTCAATAATATTAGCTTCTTTTTTCTTTATGTTTTTTCACTTTCACTTTAATATATTTATACAATATAAACTGACAAAATGCACCGTTTCTAAATTACTATTTTAATTTTAATTTTTTTTATGTCTTCTACATATTTCGAAACCGAGGGTTCATCACCAGGAAGTCGGTTGTATATGCATCCGTATAAAGCAGTCTTGTAGGTAGAAGAGTTTTATCTACCACACCCTTCTACATGCATTTTGTTGGTTTATATTGCAAAATTGTACAATATAGCTTCCTTTGTTTGTAGTCTGTTGTGTCACCACTACAAACGGTAAACACACAGAACAAAAACAATACTTTCATTTATTCGCTGTTATGACTAGGTTTTCGCTAAATCAGGCAAGATAATGATAAAACTCATCAAATTCGTACACACAGACATTCCTTCTCTCCCCCCATCTTTCCCATAATAACGTAAAAATGAACAACACATTTAATTTCTCGCTAGCAGGTAATCGTGAAAAAATACAATAAAGACTGGGGCCTGACATTCAGCATCTTTCAAACCTTTATTTTACAAGCTACAAGCCAGTTCCACAACATTGTGTCGTACACGAAAGGTCCGTGGGGCGAATTTCTTTTAGACTACCATGAATAGGTGTTCTTCAAAACATTTCTTAATCGCCCCTTGCAATAAATTCAGAAACATTCTATTACAGCACGCAGCAACAACTTAAACATTACTTAGAGCTAACTATAATAATATATATAACACAAATTCGTTTAAAAACGTTTTGTATATCAACTGGCACTCTTCGGCTACCCTGACTGAAGTTTTTCCGTGCTTTTTCCTTAGCTGTAACGCAAATGCCAGGGTATAACTCACAAAGACGGGGCACGGACCGCACAATTCCCATATTAATTGTGTAGTTTGTATTGTTTGTGTGTAAATGTATACTGTACTACTGCCACCGGGTGTCAACCCGATTGCAGTTAAAGAAATATTTCTACCTACCTATATATATATATATATATATATATATATATAATAAAACCATCTGATACGACTATAGTTCTATTTCAATCCATTCAGTAAAATACTCATTTGCGTGAAATATGTTTAGCGTAAGGTATGGTTACTGAGTAGGCTTACGAATATGATAAAACTTTGAGAAATACGACTGCGGAAGACTCCTAAAGGCCAGAATAGTGATAAGTTCCCTGCGGACGATGATAAACGAGTACACTGAAGCTGGTGCGACCTGTCTCAAGTTTCGGGGCGGTAGTGCAGTAGGCCTGCTTATAGAACAGCCAGTTCATAAGCCATCGTGTCCGTCACTATTGTCATATGCAGGCTACAGAACTGCAGTTACAATCGGACACAGGTTTGAGAGACTGGAGTCGAAGCACATGAGTCCAGGAAATTCAAATGTTTTTACAGAGGCCTAATTCACTTTACTCGAAGAAAAGACAGTAGGACAACGTGTCTGATTTATAACTTGAGAAAAATATCGCTTACAAACTGCTAATATCAGTCTCCTTCGAAGAAAAGTAGTTTCTTTACGTCAATTTCTACACCGATACTAGACCTTCAGACAATCACCGTCATGTTAACTTTATTCATACCATTGTGACAACAAACAACACAGAATAAGACCGTTGAGCACAATTAAGAATGTTTATTACATATACAGGAATTTGATTACAACATGTTTCGGCCACAATAGTTCACTGTCAGGTAATACAGAACATCTATACATACTAAGAAGGATTAATGCAAATATAAAATGTATGCAGATGTGTTTTAATGTGTAGGAATTTTATTTCATCTTCCATTTTTTGAAATTGTATTTTTTACAGGTATAGTTGAGGGATTTTAAGCACTTGGAATTTTAATTTTGGCATAATTTAGGATCACTGTGTAACGTAAGCATTCTTGGTTAAAAATTGTTCTTACAGCGACGGGTGTACGCTTCACTAGCTGCAATTATTTTGAGATAACACACCTGCGTTTTAAAAGGGGATGTGTTTTCTCAAAGTCATAATGCGTTTTAATTTAATGACATAACACTTTCTAGTGAAGGTACGATTTTAAGACCGTTATATAGTGATATTACTCCCACTCTTCTATAACTTTACGACTGTATCATTATATAGCCCCCTTAAAAACGCGCCTTATTTACAATGAAATCTCATTACATAATAAAACCTTATAGCTGCGTTAATCCTTCTTAGGACTCTGTAAGTGGGCCATCCCCGTTGTGCAAGATATAAATATTAAATAAAGATAAATAAGTCAGACACAACTAGAGTATATATATTATTTATATACAAGGTGTAGTATTTTGAATTTACCGCATGTTTCGGCTCTCTTCACTAGGCCATCATCAGGTCGTAATTCATTATGACTTTTGGTATTCAGTATTACGTGAAGATGGCCTACTCCCGCCAAGACATGTTTTAACCAAATTCCTGTGTATATAATAAACATTTTTCATTGCATCTGTCTCTTATTCTCTATTACTAAACAATGCACCGCGCTACTTCACTGTCATTGCAGCGACGAGCATAAATTTTCTTGATATCGTAGCTGAGAGTCGTCTTAAGGCACACTACGTGAAAGGATGACGTCACATCTAGGGTGTGGATAAGGGCCCTGCAGACCGCACGGCGAGGGGGTCCCCGTGGATCTGGGGCGTCACAAACGTACAGAATACTAAAATGTTTTATGGGGTATTTCGGACTGGATTCCGTCCTTCTGACAGAAGGCAGTATTCTGGAACCCTGTTACGAGAACTGGGGGTAACGTCGCTAATAATTACAAAAGTGGGCCGCGGGGACCCCCGACGGGTTATCTGTTTTACTCCTTCAGACCGATGGTAGTTTTTAAGACAACTCTCCACCATAGTCATGTGTAGAAAACAACAGAAGAATAAGCCGGAAAGAACATTCATTAAAAAATATTCACCCCAAGAACTTTCCCCGCCCGCAAATACTGTACAATTTAATCTAGGCGAAGTTCAAGTTGCAATACTCCTTCAGTTGTTGTTGTAGAAATGTAAAATTATCTACCAAGTAGTAGGTACTGCCACATACTGAATTTTAAACTGAATTCCGGCTGGGGATATTTACTTGTGCTGTCCAGAGAGGGGTTGGATAATTACCCATTTTTCCCCCATCACTATAAGTGTAACGCCACTCAAACATTTTTCTTGCACATTCTTCAAGTGAAAGAATACAGAGCATGTAAAAAATAAAGTTCTGATGCCTTCTACACACAAGCTGGGCAAAATTAACGCGTATAACGGGAGGGGCAAAATCACTCACTCATTGTTTAACGTGGTACCTCTTGTGTTAACTAACTTTTGCGCCACCCTGCAGTAGATCATGTTTGTTTCTCCGGGTGTTATTTGCCTGAATGTGGAACAACTGAAAGTTTTGGTATTGGTCTTCAACACTACCTGTCAATATTGTCGTCACGTAGCCTGAATTTTGATTCATATCTGCCCAACGCAATTCCCACTTCATAAAATTCGAAATATAATTCCAACAACTTCCTCCAAAAGAGCTTTTCGTACATAGTGGGGTAAAATGTAAATTTAATTATGGCTTACAAGGTTTATATGACGCAGTGTTCGTTACTGTGAGTGTTTAAGGAGCTGTAAAAGCAAAATGACTTTATTAGCTTCGTAGTAACAAAATTTTATCTCCAACAAAAGTGGACACCGAGGCTAATTGGATATACGAAAAACACTTAGAAAGTATGTACATTCCATAATGGAATACAGCTTTCCAGTTTCACATTTCAAACATTTTTCAGCATTTAAATCGTCTTCATCAATGCTACCACGAATTTCGTCACTATTGGTACATCAACTGTAAATGTTAATAAAGGAGAGCAGGCTGTAAAGACACGCTGTTTCTTATAAACCAGCTATACGGTAGGCTACTGATAACACAAAATCCCTAAATCGGGCGTATCTTCTTTCACTAAAATCCATTTCTCTGCGTCAGAACAAATTTCCCTCAATTTCATTTTGATATTACCGTCACAAATCCCAGACCTTCAAATGGCTACTTTCAATGTTGCCCATACAAACTACGTAATGTTTCTGGTTTCACTTATGTGTGTGTGTAAAACGTTTGCCGTGAACAAAGATTACACAACTTTCTTATGTACTTGTTTCAAAACGACAATTACATAATTTTTTTGTGGGGGAAAAACTGGAGATGAGTCCTTGACAAGCTAAAAGTTTTGTAGCCAATCGCCTTGTCTGAGATCGGACGAGTTCGTTATCCTTTTCTATTAAAGTGAAATGTTAAAACAAAAATTGGCAGCACTTATTGGCCTACCTGCATTACAAGCAGAATAAAGCTAAGCGCGAGCAGTGGTCCCCTCAACAATTTACAAAGTGCACCCACTCAGAAAAATACAAACCATTAACACGTGTCTAGACACGTAAGTACATAACCACGCAGATAGATCGGAGTTTTCCCTTGACATAAAATATTCTGTAGAAAGAACAGTGGTGGCAAACATAAACAGGCCTGGGTGAAGAAACAGCAGGCACATTGCAACTCAGAAAAGCTTCAGTATTTCTAAGTCTACTTGTCGGGTATTCTTGCAAAGTAAGAAACAGCATAAACAAATCGCATACCTTTCGCGTGTGTAGGGATAGCGTAGTTGGTTCAGTGAATAGACCACGAGCTAGAAGACAAGAAAATCATACTCCGATACGCGGCAGGGGCCATAAAGTTTCTTCCTCTCAAAAGTAGCCACACCGGCTACTGAGGGCTCTTTGCCCGGAGAAGAAGCAGCTGGGGTACGAAGTCGACCACACATCTCCATGAAGTGACGAGGTTAAGAATGAGTGGAGCTAAATTACCACTCCCTCGTACACCTTCATGGCGTGCACAGGATAAACCGTACTTTTTCACACTTTTCATGACTTCCTCCACACCTTTCACATCAGATAACTAGAGTTTTTTTTAAATATCACCAAGTTGAATAACGACAATAATAACCATAATGAAAGGCCTAACAATAGAAATACTGCGCACGTGGCATGCAAAAATAAGAGTGATACCAGTAATAACAGAGGCAACTGGAACCATCTCGAAACCATTCAGATAATAACTGAGCATCGCGCCGGGCAAACACAAAATCAATCAAGGAACTGCAGACAACAGCCATATTGGGCACTGCACACATACTGCAGAAAATACTGATGTAAAGGTACAAAACCTTCAACATGGGAAGTAACATTACATGTGTCATAATTTGTAACTTTACAATAGCTGGAACACTATAATAATAAGCAGAAGAAGAAGAAGAAGAAAAGTTATTTCTCAAAAGAACAGACATCGCATGAAAAGCCCCAAACGCATTTAGAAAAGACAGATTTTTTAGCCATATTCCAAACAGAAATGTGGAATTTACGGATTATCTGACTGTGAAGATTCAAGTCTTGTAGGATATGTCGCCGTGCCGCAACACTCTCCGAAACGTCTAAAACTATTCACCCATTACAGCAACGCCAAATTCCACAAGACTTGGATATTCACCAACACTGCTTTAAGAACCTCAAATACGGCGCATTTGACTACGCATTATTATCGGTCCACAACATTCATAACTATATTCCGATATTATTTTGAAACACAATGAATAATGAACCGAAATTACGAGGAGTTTCAAATCTTGACCGCTTTTGTTTTCTTTTACGTTTCGTTTTAATCTCAAAATCCTCCCAAAACTAATGGTTACACATTACGTTCCCAATCATATGCACAGGGCAATATTACTGTGTGGCTCATTCATAAAATTTATTGTTGTAAGGTGAATATATGAATATATATATATATATATATAACTGTATGTATATACATATAACTATATGTAAAGTTACAGACGTATAATTCTCATTTGTACATTTCTGACATGCACAGTCCGATGATGGTTATTTTAAGTAGCCGAAACATATAGCTGCTATTATCATGGCTAAAATGAAGTTGTGCTTTGACGGGTTATGCCTCTTTCATTATGTCTACACCTGACTACCGAGATTTATTTCTGTAGCATTTTATCTCCTGCGCCCACGAACCACTCACCTGTGTTGACATGCTGCACGTGTCCAGTCACTGAACTGCACTATACCCAGCAACACGTGGGTCCGCAGCAAGCTATGGAGGAGAACTGACTGTGGTACATCATAACGGAGATGCGAACCGAACCAGCGCTCGGGTTGGTGTGTACAGTCCCTGCCAGCAAGAGGAAGACCCGATTCGTTCGTTAGTAGCAGGTGCGGGATTGATATGTTGAAAAGTGATGCGGCAGCGGAAATCCTAGAAAAATATAAAAAAATTGTAAAATAACAATTATAATCCTAAGCAGAGAATAAACATACTTTATTTATGGGTATATAGAGACATACTAAAATATACAACGCCGTTAAAGTATCCCACAATCCATCAACAGGGCCACTGTGAGCGGGATCGGACCCCCCCCCAGTGAAAAGGTTGGAAGGACTAGCTCAGTTGCAGAGTGACTTGGGTTTGGTCTGAAAGTTTTAATTTGTAAATCGACAAATAAAGAAACTGCCGATAAAGACAAAATTACATAAAATACAGTGCAGCCCCGGGCTCCCTTCCGGACAGCCGGCTCCGGGTAATTTGTAACGGGTTCCCTCTCCCCGACTCATCGGCACTACCCGTCATTCTATTTATAAAATTAGGTAGCCAATAAATAATTTTGGCATAATATTTCACGTTCTTACAGAGTCCAAAAGACATGTGAATTTCTCGTAACATACTGAATGTACAGTAAATAATAATTAATATACAATTAGTAGACAATCTCTGAAAATTTAACGGAAAATTCTGACAGTTCTCATGTCCATTAGAGTTTCCACAGATAAGCCCATCCTTGGCCAGCTCTTATACATGATAGCCTCTGAGTGGCACTCCGATAATACGAGCTCACTGAATATGCATGCTGTAAAACTGAGAAGCTCTGAAATATAGTTTGCTAGATTAATAATAACAATAATAATAATAATAATAATAGTGTACTGCAGTGACAAGCGTATGGTCTAAACGGTCCGGAGCTCGAAGCCCGGCAAGGGAAAAAGATTTTTCTCTTCTCCAAGACTTCCAGACTGGCCCTGAGGCCCAACCAGCCTTCTCTGCACTGGGTACCGGGTAGATTATTGAAATTTCACAAATTATACAAACACATAATTTTTGTAAACTTTACAAAGTATTCCTCAAGTTGCGCATTTTGTATGTTACATATTATGCAACACTAATCTAACTACCAACGCAGCTGTAAAAAATTCCTGTTTACACTGTTGTGATTAGCCTCATGATGGCTATTGTCACTAGCAGAAACAGTCGGTTTTATCTGTAAAATAAAGTTTTGTTTAGACTGAATACATTTGAATTTCTTGTTCTACTATTTTGTCTAGGCTACGAGTGTGATATCCGTGAAATCGCGGAACAATTCCCAGAAGGGACAAAAGATTTTTTTCTCTTAAAGAGAAACGTCTAGGCCAGATGAGACCCACCCGGTCTCCTGTTTATTGGGTACCTGGGAGCTTTCCTCGGAAGATTAGCGGTCGGGAAAGGAGGCAAAACATCCATACCCACCCAGATTCAAAGTTAAGAATGCGCGGATCTTTAGCTCCAGTCCCCCACGCGTCTTTCACGGTGACAATTTTATCTTTTTTTTATGGCGCGACAGCCCCCTAGTGGGCCAGAGCCTCCCCATTGTTGAGGCTTCGCGATCACATTTAGAAGTACCACACTCGGTAGGACTCCTCTGGAATCAGCCCGTCACAGAGACCTCTGCTTGACAACACACAACATTCACAACAGACAGATATCCATGTCCCTGGGGGGATTCGAACCCGCAATCCCTGTGACTGCGCGGCCACTGAGATCGGCTCACAATTTTACCTTTACCTTTTACTTTCTCTTCCTTTAGGCGAAGAACTAGAGAAGTTTTAGACAGATATAATTCGATAAATGGGCGTATGAATGATATCGACAAATTCAAGAGATATCACGTTTAATACGCAAACCTACGCATTCTCTTCATACTCATACACTATTTTATAAATCTGTTTTACAAATTTCGAACGATACAAAGGAAGGACGAAGTATCTGTTTACAGCGCGATACGAGTCTTACACATTGCACATAAAATGGATACAAAGAAGATGCCCTCACTGTTGGTCTGTCTGTCCATCTGTGTGCATGTCTCATCACCGAATCTTCAAACCAATTTGACTGTACTTCGTACTGGAATTCTACTCCTAACAGCTGAGCAGGGATAGGGGGGGGGGGATTTCAATTCATTTCCTACTGGTCAAACATGACCTCAACGTGAAACTATACTCAACATTCCTTTTTCAGGTTTTCCGACGAAGAGCTCGCAGGAGGGGGCAGAAACATGTCACATATAATATATACCTTAGTAAGCCCTACAATAGATGTTTCACACAAATTTACCGTAATTACTGTTGAACGAAATCCAACGAAAAGTAACGGCGTTAATGAAACGCACGGTGAATTTGTTATGCGAAGTTATTGCGAAATGGCATTCACTATTAGCAACTGTCGGCAGAAGTTACGCAGTATACAGAATGAGCAAAATCGTCTTTAACAGCTGCAACCTCTCTTCCTTAATCAGAATTATCACCAAAGACGTCCAGAGCAGGTTAGTGAAGCGGTAACCCTCTACTGTTTTGTAAGGTAAAGAAATGTCAACTGTATTTAAAATGAATACTGGGAAATATATTTATGATATATGAAAACTTAATTGGACGATACAGTCGGGGCAGTAAAATGACTGGTCATGAACTAAATGATCTGGGCTCGATTCTCGGCAAAGGCAGGGTACTTTTCACTTCGCCACAACGTCCACACCGGGCCTGTGGTCCACACAGCCACCTCTCCCACCGCATCCTCTCTTCCCATGAGTAGAGACGCTGGAGTGTCAAATCAGCCACACTATTCAACCTCAATAAAGATGTTATAAAGAAATGTAACTTTAATTCCATTCCTCCACATGTCTTCACAGCCCGGTGTTTAAACCACAGACTTTAGGCTCAGCTACAGCACTGAACCATTGGACGAAATCGGACAAGACTCCAATTTATGAACCAATACGAACACAAACCCTGAAAATCTTCGCGTGTTACGTATTCATACGTTACAACTTTGTGTAAAGTTGTTTAAAAAATTTGTATGATTTTAAAACACGTAATAAAGTGCGTGATTTCAGTCTTTCCCCGAGCTGTATATGAGATCTTCGCTCTTTTAGGGTGTTATGCAGCGTAGATTGAGAATTACCGACGTTTCGGGACAACCTATCGGCCCCAACTTTAATGGTCATGCAGTTGACCCTTGAAGATGGGGCCGATAGGTTGTCCTGAAACGTCGGTAACTAACAATCTACGCTGCGTGACATCTCAGAAGACCGAGTATTTCATATAACAATTATTACGTATTCTGTTGTAAAATATTACGTCACTACAACAGTGGACTCTTCAATTGACTTTAAGACGTCAATGTTTATAGGTGTTCATTGACTGTCACATTTACACAGGCCTAAGGCTGGATAGCGAGAGTCGGTGCCGATATAATAAGCTATGCATATTTACGGTTTTTGTAGCAAATTTATGGGGGTGGGAATGAAAGACTCAGTTGATTTGCACGTCACAGTCATGCAGCGTTATTTGCGACGTTAACAATACGATCCGAGGTCCAAATCCCAGTGAGATCAAATGATTTTTCTCCTCCAAAAATGCTTAGACCGTGTCTGGGGCCCACCCAGCCTACTATACAATGCGTACCGAAAGTTCTTTCGCCGGGGGTAAAGCGACCGGGGCGTGAGGCTGACCCCTCACCTCCATCTAGTATCGAGATTAAGAATGAGTGGAATTTACCTCCACTCCCCCCTACATGTGTATTGTAACAAATTTATCCTTACCATACATATTTTGTTGCTGCCCCGAAAACGGAGTACAGAATTCAGGTAAAGCAAACCCAAATCAGTCTCTTCAGCGGTGTAATATGAAGTCCACTTTACTTCATGTGTAAATCAGGATTACATCAAAACACGAATTCAAAAAACAGTCCCTCATGATTCACTGAGCGGTCTGTTGGCATACGTATCACAGCCCTTTATTTGTTCGGCATAACATTGACCGACTCCACTATGAGTGGTGTCATCTGTCAGACGTCTTTGCAACTTCGTGCAAAGATGCCGGAACCTTCAAATTAGTTTCATCTACAATTTCACATTCCTTGCATTGTTACTGGCCAATAAAAAAATATGGAAGAGCACTTTCTGGGAAACCTACGGAGAAATATGTGACTGAAGCATAGTCCAACATACGTTCATATAGCTTCTCATTTCCCCCTATCAAATATTTTCAAAATAACTTTTAACTCTCTGATGACTGAAAAAAACAACAAAATTATTTTCTTTCTTGATACTCCCAAATTTCCGAAAGGTCCCCAGTCTTCAGTCATTTGTCCTCTTACGAGTACATTTGAATATTAAGTTGGTGTGGGGCACTGATGAAATGATAATGACATGAGAAAACAGAAACTCAAAGCAACATCTGTCCCAGTGCTATTTTGTACACCGTAAATGCTACAGAGACTGGCCCTGCAGGACACAAACAAAATTAGTTACTACCTCATAGAGAACAGAATGTCCATTAAAAAAGCCAGCCGCTGAATCCTGCACGCGGAAGAAAAAAATCGGCCCGTGTGCGGTAAAACGTTGCAAATATTACAGCAAATGGTACGATTTTTTACCGCTGGAATTTAACGGGTTGAGTTTATTTACCTCCCAGGTTCACTTATCGCCACCACTTCAAACTGGTTCCCTTTGACTTTGTTTACTGACTCCAAAAGTTCTAAATACTCTTTTTATCTGATTTAATCTTCCGTTAATATATTCTTGGTGTTGTATTCTTGAAGTTAATTACATTTAGAGTATCTTTTAAACAAACGGATAAACTTATTTACAAACGTGGAGCACTAACAACGCATCAGCTTTAAGTGCCTCGAAGCTTATCTTGGTAAAATTCCAATGTTATGATGCGCAAAATGGGCAAACGTAAAGCTGTCACACTGTGTGTCCCTCACCCCGTACGCGCAGCCTTAGATTAGCGTAACATTGCAGCCACCAGATGGCAGACCAAGTTTGACGTGGATCAGCGTTTGACTATTCACATTATCAGTCACTTACGTAACCGTGCTGAGTGAGGACGTGTTACATGCATAACCAGAACGAGTGGTAAGTACTATGTAATGTTGCGTTAGTGTTCATGGCTTACGTGAGGTGATGTTACGGCAGAATAATCTTTTCTTAATGTTACTGTTAAGTGCCAGACACAGATGTGACTGGATATGAAGAAACACATGTGACTGTGTTCCTTGTTCCCAGCTATCACTTCACTATCACTGCAACCTACTTCTATCCAGGGCCGGATTACGGGACGCGCCAGCCAGGGACGCCAACCCATAAAGGGCGCTAAAACGTCATTGGAATAATCGGAAATATGGTTTTGTAGTAAATTCAGGTTTCCGCACGCGAAAGAAGTTCCCCGAAAATCACCGGCAATTTCGTCTGGCCGAAAAAGTTTAAAGAATGTCGGTTTGAAGGGGTGCCAAATTATTAGCCTGTCCGGCATATCTCGGGCCGGCCCTGCCCTATCGGGTAGTTCTTGAGCAGCCAATATAGTCGCTCGGCGAGTCAAGATTTTCCCATCTTTTCATAGAATCCGAACGTTCATTACCGTACTCACAAAATCTACCAAATTGTCTTCTGAGCCAAATGAAACCGGTCTATCTATTACACCTCTTTCGTAAAACCTGTTTCTAATAGTAGCCTTTCAAGTGGTGTCTTCATGTCGGAGTTGCCGACTAAAATTTGTATTTTTTACATCTCCCACAGTGCTGCACACACCATTTTTTTAGCCTATTGATCATCTTATTTGGTAATGGTAAAGGTACATTTGTCCCTATACACGCTATGATGACATATGGATACTGGACGGATGTGTCTGTTCACCCTTCCACCTCACGGCCCTGAAGAGAGCCCATTGAATACAGCGCTGCGTGGGCGTGAGATTTTGCCATGAACCTTCACAGGAAAAGTCTCTTGCCCCTGCCAAGAAAAATTAGCGAAGAATGCAAACTGTTATGCTTGTCACGCTGCAGATTTCTCCAGCCTTCTGTTATGCCCATGTATCTCAAGTCCAGATATGTAACCGGTCTCAGTGCATGCAAATACACGTTCCCGCCGCCTAATTTACTGATTAGAGTGTTTTTAGGCGCGTTCGCAAAATTGCGAAAAGCAACCGTTTGCTTCGTCATGTCTTCCTGTCCTTCCGTTCGTCCCCTTGGAACAATTCGGCTCCCTCTGGACGGATTTGCATGCAATTTTGTACTTCACGATTTTTCGAAAATCTATCGAGAAATTCAAGTTTCATTAAAATCTGATAATAATGAGTACTTAACATGAAGACCGATATAAACTTTTGATATCTCGCTCAATTCCTCCTATAATTATAAATTTTATACAGAAAATCAAAACACGCATTTTATGTTCAATAACTTTTGTTTTAGAAAATCTGAAATAGTGTCCAATGCTGTAGAGCCGGGCAGGCCACAAATGACAATATTGCGCACTGGCATTGCATGCTGTATACCTAAGGCTACAAACACACATTCAGAATATGTAATAATTATTTCTTTTCCACTGCAACAATGGTTTCACGAACGCGCCAAAATGTTACGTTATACGTAAATTGCCTGTCCTTTTTATTTTACGCGGAACTCGGCACTGCGTAGCGAACGTCGTCATCTGACGGTTCGCAGTAATGTCTTCCTCTCTTGGCGCACAGTTCCGCAGTAAAAATAAGCTCTGTGATCTCCATTCGCTCAGCCATGTACCTCATTCCGCGAAGAAGAATGAATTTGGCATTATGGCAACTCGTGGTCGGTTAGGTGTGTACCAGTGCTTCAGAAGTACACACTGTCTCCTAGACATGGATACTCACCTACCTGACTACACGGTATCATAACCCACAACGTAAAAATATGAATCTTCTCCTACAGGTTAAACTGGCACATTCGTATAAAGTAAAATACAAATAAGTAAACTAACAACGAATGTTTAACGTCGTAAAAACCTCGACTGTAAAGAAATACGAATTCTTTTATCTCGAATTTTACTGTCAGTACTTCATATCATAATAGTCTTCTACTGAATACTGAAATATTTATTTTTTATCGACTCTTTCATTTACGTGGTTTAGGATACGAAGGGAGTGGTGCTTCAAAAAAATTATTAAACGCTAAGACTGCAACATTAGGAATAGCTTAGAGATTATTTTAAAGATGTCCACTCCGTGAATTTGTGGGGACCGCGGTAGCACAGTGGTTAAGGTACTATGCTACAAACCGGAAGGTCACTGGTTCGATCCCAGCTTGTGTCAGTGGATTTTTCATTGACATAAAATCCTTCCGATCGCACTATGGCCCTGGGGCGACTCAGCCTCTAACAGAAATGAGTACCAGGAGTATTTCCAGGGGGCAAAAAGCGGCCGGTGCGTAAGGCTGACAACCTACCACCATCCTGTGCCGTTGTCACGAAATCTGGGAGCCTTAACTTCCTGGAACCCTCTGGACCTGTCCAGCCCTGTAATGGGACTGCTTTACCTTTTACTCCGTGAATTTGTAATCTGACTTATTTTCTTGTATTAAACCAACCAAACGCACAAATAATATACATAGTCGTATAGTTTATTAACCCTCCGACATGTTTCGGTGCTACAGCACCATCCCCAGGGAGCTCACGACTATGTACCGTGTGTGTTATGTGCAATTGTTTGTCCTAATACAAGAAAGCGAGTTACCATAGAGACATTTGATGGATGCGATGTAGAATTATCTTTGGATTTGCAGATATGGAAAGTGATTAATTCGCTTCCCTTCTGTATTACTGCTGACAAAATTCATGTTGGGCTGCCAAAATATATGTGTACATACATTTGACTAAGCACTAAATGCAGATAACAGCAAAGTACCTCCACCCCCAAATTCAAAATGCTCTAGTTTAATAAGTAAGAGTTGTTAAAGAGAATTCGTGTTGGCCTTACCGACTGTAATTATTAGTTTCATTGCTTTTCCTGAACGTTCTTAGTTTTTTAATTTTCTGGAATTCAATGACAAACACTTGCTTTTACGGTAGAAAAAATTGCTTGATTGATGTCTTCTGCAAGGAAGGCAACCATCTAAAGGCAAACAATAACTTGAATTAATTTTAAATAATTAGTTCGTGCCGCGTAGTAAATGCTTTCCTAGTCGGTTATCGAAACTATTCAATTAATACTGTAAATGAAAAAATGACTGCAGTTTTTTCACAGATCCATACAAAACGCAGAAATAGTCTGCGCTTCGTGGGTTGAACGTAGCAATTCTGAATGTTAAAGCTGGTGACAGCTACATGATGTAATCATTGGGAGTTAACGGGTCAATAATATGCGTGACTTTACAGATCAGCTAACTTATATCATGAAAACAGAAGAAATTAAATAAATAACAACTACAAACTGGCAGATTCTTCGGCATCTGGACTATGTTCCTTGTCCAGCGTTCCAAAAGAACTCGTGGTTGGATTCTTGGCAGGTGCCAGAGATTTTCCCTTCCCCAAATCGTACAGACTGGCTCTGAGGCTCTCACAGTCCCTTATTCAATGGGTACCAATGGGACATTTCCCCTGGGTAAAACGGCCGGGACGGGAAGCTGCCCATCTCCTACTAGTGCCTAGGTTAAGACCGAGTGGAGCTGTACCTCCACTTCCTGTAGCATCAAACGCTTCCCTAGAAGAAAAAAAAGTAAAGCTTTCCGCAACAAGTCAGACTCAGAGAGGGAATAGTATTTTGGGGCTTCGTCCTCACTTTGACATTCGGCACAGCTAGGAAGGCAGAGCTGTCAGCTCTACGCATCAGCCGCTCTTTACCCCCAAGGAAATTGCTGGATACTCGTTTCTGTTAGAGGCCGAGTGAATTCGGGCAGAAAGAATAGGTCACTTGAAAATCATTCGCCCTATTAACAAAGTTTGCGGTTTACATATCTCTCTTTAAAATGTACTGGTGTCTTACAGTTTTGCCACGTAATACTTCTTGATGTAGCCTATCATACAACGAAAGCTATCCAGTTTACTACAGAATCTTTCTTTCGTTTGTCCCACAATGCCGTTTCTAACACCCGTCATGCGTGGAAGTATGTTAGTCAATGCATAGACGCGTGATAAATGGAGGTTCATATTGATTTAGCAAGCCGTTTATCTAACAGAATATGTCAATCTAGTAACAGTTCTGTGCAAAGAAATTAATTCCCAATTCTTCAGTTATGCAAAAACTGCAGTTACGAAAGTGAATACACGCTGTAAGCTGAGTTGTAGCTTCAACATCTGTGCTTTTATCCACTACCGCCGAGTAGGTTTTAAATATTTTATTACTCGTTCTTAATTGAACCCTCAGATCATTTACATTGTCGTTTATAAGCTCAGTCACTCTGATTCTAGTGGGCCGGGTAGCGTAGTCGGTATAGCAACTGGCAACGGGCTGGACGGTCTGGGGGCGAGATTTTCTGCACCTGTCCAGACCGGCCCTGGGTCACACCCAGCCTCCTGTACAATGGGTACCGGGTCTTTCCCGGGGGTAAAGAGCGACAGGGGCGTGACGCTGACCCCTCACCCCCTTCTAGTGCCGTGGTCAAGAAATAGTAGAGCTATACCTCCACTTCCCCTATGGGCCGTACGGCCTGTACACAGCCTCAGTGCCTGTACAAGGGTGCACTTTACTTTTTACTCTGATTCTACTAAGGCTTGTGTTATTTTTCTGGACAGACGATTTTAGCCGTTTTAATAAAACACTGTGAAGTAATTCCTTGTGTAAAACGCGTCGAGTTGGCTGCAATCAACTGGACAATATTAAACTTAATTTAACCGGTGACTCGTCTGATTTATTAATGATACATGATATGAGATATTTGTTAAACTGCAATTGGGTTGCCACCCGGTGGCAGTAGTACAGTACACATTTACACGCAAACAATACACAGAACGACACAAAACAAATAATACATAGAACAACACAAAATTTTTTGGAAAAGTGCGGGCCGTGCCCCGTCTTTGCGAGTTATACCCTGGCATATGCCTTACAACTGAGGAAAACGCATGGAAAAACCTCAGTCAGGGTAGCCGAAGAGTGCCAGCTGGCACGATGAATGTTATAGTAGACTTATTTTTTAATTTTTTTATAATGATTATAATTCGCAAAATTTGTCAGCTCCACGTTTGGCTGTGAATAAGTAACTTTTTTTTTCTTTTGTGGCCTTTTTTTTCATAAAAAGGTTTAACGTTGTGTTCTTTGCAAATTCCGACCGTTTTGAACCAACCGTTATTGCTCTGAATTCGTGAACATAAATAATCCTCTTCCAAATCTGGTAACCGATTTTACAGTCTCGCCCCATGGTACTTTTCTATTTGTAAATGTAACCCTTGGGCAACAATTAGTTTGTTTTGAAGTTTCAAGGCCAGCCAAAAGCATTCAAACGGGGCCCCATGCGACCCGCGGGCCGCCAGTTATAATGCCTGCATCAAACGATGGACATAATTCAGAGACGAAGTAATCCTGCGCGTAATATGATATGTTGATTACATAATACGCGCTTATTCACCGCGCTTTCACAAACTGTCCTGTTTGGTGATTACGTCAGTAGAGTAATAATAATAATAATAATAATAATAATAATTGTAATGTAGTCTTCAGTGTGTAATGGTCAATACTAATTATAAACGCTAATTTAGCACACATTAACATAACAAGTGTCATTCACAGTGTGACATGTGATGTTTCTGGTAAAGATAGCGTGTATAACCACTTCACCTACCCGCACAGTACATTCGCCTTTTATAGAGTGCTGTAAATCACAGACTGCAGATTTTAACTATATCCCGGTTGCGGTGTAGTTAGAGATAAAGTTCTGTCCGTGTTTACCCAGCGCATTCTTACTTCAGTATTAGATAAAGGTGAGTACCCACAACTGCCCCTCTTACTGAGAGCGTCATCACAGCTCCGTTTGTTTAGCGTGTAATTTTGTTAAAATGTTTTCCTACGGACAGAGTCCGTGGTGGACTTCTGTGTAAATAACGCCGTGCTTTCGGGTTTCAAAAAAAATATGTTACTTCTGAAAACAAAACTCAGCTATTCCAGGAAGACCGGTTTCTACCCAGACTTGCTTTCTTTCAGATGGCGTTGCCAGATACGTTCGTGGCTACTTTCCACGACGAAGAAGCGGTTCGCAAAATGCGATACAACGTCCTGGGCAACACCGGACTTCGGGTATCGCATATAGCATTCGGTGCGGGCCCCCTTGGAGGTCGGAATACGTACGGGTAAGCCAGATCAACTCTCGGGCGAGCTTACAGTTCGTTCCCAACCTACTGCTGTTTTCTCGGCCCAGTCTAAACAGAGCATATGAAAAATTAGATTAAAATTTCAAACCAGCGTACGAATGTCATGTTCACAATCTCGAGTCGGCCGACCAGTTTTCATGAAATTCGGTATTAACGCCATGCTGTGACAAAAGACACTTCACCAAGGCGGTCTTCATTTTCAGATTTCGTACAGTTTTGCAGTATTCCTACGCGCACAGATGTAATTTAAGGGGGAACAATATGGACTTTCATGCAACATTTTCGCGAAAATAAAAAATGCTCAACAACGTTACGTCCGGATCCTTTGCACCGAATTTCACTCGAGTCGAACAATAAATGTGGAAAATATTTACAAAAATGTATTTACGCCTGTAAGTACAGCGTGGCTTTCACTGCGCCTCTTTTCACAAACCTCACAATAAGGCAACACATTTTTGTGGACATTACTGTCCCAAATTTTGTCCAAATCGGAAGAATATTGTAGCACACCCTGACAAATTTTCATTGACGTACTTCAGTACACTGTGGCTTTCATTCCTCGCACCGATTTTCACGAAAATTGCAACTGCTTAGTTGAATTATGTGGGTATCTTCTGTACCGGATTTAACCCAAATGGATCAATAAGTGTGAATAGTAGGGTAGAACTTCATTTACGCTCTTAACCAAAGTATGACTACCAGTAAACCGATTTTCACGAAACCCATGCACGCTCGATAACTTTTTGTGAAGAATTTCTTTCCCTTTTTTCCTGAAAAATCATACAAACAGTTCAGTCGCTGATACTACGTCATAGACGGACGTACGGACGGACGGACGCCTTCTGTAAATAAGGTATTCTTCTTCACTTCGTCAAGAATGCTTAACCCTTTAAACGCCGAATTAAATCCCATCTGCTGGCATTATTAGGAGCTCACCATATTCTCCACGTTAGCAGGATAATGGTTAATAACTACAATCGAAATTTATTTTGTCGTCCTCACCGGATGTGAAGTGGCCAAACTGAGTAAAGAAGTGAGGCTGACGGTGTGCACAATGAAGTATTACGCCAGGCAGACACTTTCGGAGGGGAGAGGGAATGGAGGTATAGCTCCATGCGTTAGTAGCCTCGGCATTAGATGGAGTTGAATTATTAGCTTCGCGCCAAGGCTGCTTTACTCC